>OIXG01000042.1_pt1 | contig 140696 bp, 115 predicted proteins | sample 1587731 | NCBI WGS metagenome assembly OIXG01 (sample SAMEA3888908, study PRJEB22519) | human gut metagenome | biome: human gut; feature: human-associated habitat; material: faeces | place: Denmark | collected 2010 | reverse complement strand
ATATATCTCAGGTTAGTGGCGTTTTTTTGAAGAGTCAATGTTAGAGCAGTTGCACCGATACACTCACGAAAATATTAATACCTTGTCGATACGGAAACTGTTTTCGGCAGTGTTGGCGATATATTTCACTGTACACTTTAACAATAATAGACTTACCGACAGACTGAGCAAGCAGGCTTACCGGTAAGGGTAAGCCTGTTTGCCAAATGCATAAAATGGATGGTAACAAAAACACTGAAAGGGATTTATCGAAAACGCTTGCCCGAAGAATTTAACGGGCATCGTATCTTCCGTTTCCCGTATCGGTAAAGTATGATACGGGAAGTTAAAAAGGAGAAAACATCTGTGCCGAAAAATGATGAAAAACAGCACAGAACTATGTAAACAGTGAACAGATAAAGACCTTTCACGATGGGTTGTCAGGCCATCAGCCTTTAACGTTCATATCCGCCGCAGCGGACTGTAAATTTCGGTTGGCAGTCTGTATTTTGCAGACCGCCGTTTGAAAAGGAAGGTAAACAATGTATACCGGAGCGAATGCTCCTTCGTTATGATTATATTGTAACATCTTCGCTGTCCGATAAAACGGACTTGATAAGTAATTTTCGTATTGCAGATCTGCCCGGAATAACCGATACGAAAACTCCGGGCAATCCTGCAACAACGGCGATAGCCAAAACAGCCAAACACAGAAGGGAGAAAGAGGAAAAATATCGGTTTTATTTCAACATTCCGCAAAGAATGTTCATTGTCGAGGCAACGGCGGTAACAGCGTCACTGCCGTTGCAGAAAGATAAGGTAGGTAACAATTCGGAGCGAACGCTCCTTTGTTATGTTTATATTGTAACATCTTCGCTGTCCGATAAAACGGACTGATGATAGTTTTTGATTTGCAGTCACCGTAGCCGATGACCGCAAAACGAAAGAATGTGATTATTGTCCGGAGCTTTTCGCTCCCTCGTTATGTTTATATTATAACAGAGGTTGTGTCCTATAAAACGGACTGCTTTTCCAGTTTCCAATAATATTTTCTGTTTGCACGGGGGAAATCACTCATAACCCCGTGTTCGGGGTCGTAGAATGTGCCATCGGCATACAGCGACCAGTGCCAGCAACGTGGTGTTTCAAGGCTGAGCAGGCAAAGGGGAGGCAGCTGTTCCTTTTTCTGTACCGCTATACGCTCATCGGATATATGAACGCCGTGTTCTCTGAACGTTCTTTTCATCTCAGCAAGGGTGGTTTCACGGTCATTTTGAAGAAATATAACTATCTCTTCTACCGTCTTTCCGAGCACCATAGCAAGCACAGCCTGACCGCACTGTAAGTCTGTAGGCTCGTGGATATACTCTATCATACCGTTGCCTATCCTCTTTTCTTAGGAAGAATAATATTCACCGACTCGTGCAATACCTCGATATGAGTATCTTTTTCTCCGTCTGCCTCTTCTCCGTCAAGCGACCACGGCAGAGCCTCATCACTGTGGATGTCAAGCTGTTTCGTGTGGAAGAAATCAAGAAATTCATTATCGTAATTTCCGCTGAGAAGAGCCTTTGCCATAAGGCTTATCTGGACAGGTGTTTTCGGGCAGCGTACAAGCATCACTTCAAAAACTCCGTCACTCAGATCTACAAGATTCTCGTCAAGCTTGATTATTCCGCCGACAGATGTTGCATTGCAAGCCGCACCGAATATATAATCGCCCTCGTGCAGTATTCCGTCCGAATCATATACGCTCATATGATACGGCTTTATCTCGGCAAGCTCCTTTATTCCGCTTAAGATGTACGCAAAATGACCGAATGCGTTTTTGAGATTCTGCGGTGTGCCGTAAGAACTTTGAGTAAATGCGCCGAAAGAGGCTATATACATAAATTCACGCTCGTTGAATCTTCCTGCATCAAACGCTTTGGGCGCTCCGCTTACAATATCGTCAGCCGCTGTCATAATATCTGACGAAAGTCCTATGCCGTATGCAAAATCATTTGTTGTGCCGGACGGAATGTACCCGATTTTTGTCTTGTGACCGCCCTTTATCATACCGTTTGCCGTTTCGCTGAGCGTTCCGTCGCCGCCGCAGCAGACAATCACATCATATTCGCCGCCGTGTATCCTTGCGGTTTCGGTAGCGTCGCCTCGTCTTTCGGTAACGTGTACGGTAGTTACATATCCGCCCTTTTCAAGACGGCTGATTATCTCTACAAGCTCACCTATTATTCTTCTTTTTCCCGAAACGGGATTCACTATCAGTAAGGCTTTCATATTAAAATTCCTCCGATATAATTTTCTTATATTATATTACACGATTTTTAACTGTCGGTCAACTGCGGCGCAAAAATAATACCGCACAGCGTTTTTACCGTGCGGTGAAATATTATTTTTCAGTCTTTGATTATCGGCTCGGTCGAGCTTCCCGGAACGGCGTTTTCACGTGCATATACCGCCTCTTTCAGCTTTATAAAGCCGTTGTAAAGGCTTTCTTCGGGCAGTGCCTTCAGCGCCGCTATCTGCTCTTGCGTAAGATATGACGCTAATTTACGGGCGGTTTCAATCGAAACGTCCTTGCTCTGCAATGCGTTTATATCGCTTATGCTCAGCTTTTCGGCAAGCGTTTCAAATGCCAGATTCGCATCATGATTATCGCTGTAAATTATCTGATTTACCGTTGTTTTGCTTTTTGGCATCATAGTTCCGTTTGAGTCGATAGTATAATCTCCCTCAAGCAAAAGCTCGCTCACGGTGCAAAGCTCAAAGCCTTGTTCCTTAAGACTTTTAAGCACGGTCGGCAGTGCCTGAGTCGTGTTTTCAAGGTCGTTATGGAAAAGCAGTATCGATCCGCCCGAAATATTCTTTGTTGTACGCTCGATTATTGTTTCGGGGGTCGGCTTATCCCAGTCTATACTGTCCTTGTTCCACTGAATGACGCTCATTCCCATTCCGAAAAGCGTGGTTACCGCCTTGTCGTCATATTCTCCGTAGGGCGCACGGTAAAGCGTGGGAGCATTGCCCGTTATCATCTTTATCTTGCGTGAGCATTCCTTCGTATCGGCTATGAGGTCGTTTACGTTCATACCCTTGATATGCGGATGCTTGTCGCTGTGGTTGGCTATCTCGTGGCCTGCATCGCTGAACTTCTTTATATCGTCGGCATATTTATCCGCAAATTCGCCCGTAACAAAGAATGTAGCCTTCGCATCGGCTTCGGCAAGTATTGAAATCAGCTTGTCGGTGTTGCTGTTTCCCCACGCACAGTCAAACGTAATGCTGATTTTGTTGTCGGTGCGTTTTACGTTATATATCGGCAGCTTTACGTTTTCCGCACCGGTATCTATAGACGAGAGTATGGCGAATACTCCTATAGCGATGCCGGTAATCAGCACTAACACAAACATGACCGCACGGATAAGCTTACGCTTGGTCATAGTCATAACGAACATAATAAATCCTCCTCGCTTTTTCATCTGAAGAATTATATGTCCGTGTCCGGAAGAAAATGACAAGCAACGGAGATTTTTTTGTCTTGCGGGCAAAAGAAAAAGCTGTCATACGTCTTACCGCATGACAGCTTATATTAATTACTGGAAATTCTTTTTAAGATCGTCGCCGAACTTCTTTATCTTATCAAAGAAGCTGGTACGCTTTTCATAGTTTGACGGAGTAAGCTCCTTTTCAAAACTCAGCAATGCGTCCTTCTGCTTCTTGTTCAGCTTCTTGGGTACTTCGATAACTACCCTTACCATCTGGTCGCCCCTGCCTTCACGCTGGAGCTTCTTTATACCCTTGCCTCTCAGCCTGAAAACAGTACCCGGCTGTGTACCCTCGGGTATGCTGTACTTAACGTTGCCGTCTATTGTAGGCACTGTAAGTTCGTCACCGAGAACCGCCTGTGAATATGTTATCGGTATCTCGCACCATACATCGAAGCCCTTACGTTCGAATATCGGGTCTTTGCGTACCGTAATGCGTACATTAAGGTCGCCCTTGGGGCCGCCGTTTGTACCGCAGTTACCCTCGCCTCTTACGCAGAGCGTCTGACCGTTATCTATACCTGCGGGTACATTAATAACGACTTTCTTACGGCGCTGTACTCTTCCCTGACCGTTACAGGTGGGACAGGGAGTTTCTATTATCTTGCCCTTACCGCCGCAACGTGAGCACGGACGTGTGGAGGACATCATACCGAACATACTTCTCTGCTGTACTCTTACCTGACCGCTTCCGTGACAATCGGGGCAGGTCTTGGGAGTTGTGCCTGCCTTTGCACCGGAGCCGTGACAGCTATCACAGGTTTCGGCACGGTTTATCTCAACCTCGTGCGACAGACCCTTGCACGCTTCCATAAAGCTGATGTCAAGGCTTATGGCTATATCCGAGCCTTGTCTTGGGGCATTGGGATTGGAGCGCTGTCCGCCGCCACCGCCGAATATAGAGTCGAAAATATCGCCGAGGTCTATACCGTCCGCTGAAGAGAATCCGCCGGAAAATCCGCCGAATCCGCCGCCGAATCCGCCTGCACCGCCGCCGTATGACGGATCTACACCTGCATGGCCGAACTGGTCATACTTTGCACGTTTCTGCGGGTCGGAGAGAACGTCGTTTGCCTCGTTTATCTCCTTGAACTTGGCTTCAGCCTCAGGATTATCGGGGTTAAGGTCGGGGTGATACTGCTTGGCGAGCTTACGGTAGGCTTTCTTTATTTCATCGTCGGTCGCACCTTTCTGCAAACCGAGCACTTCGTAATAATCTCTTTTTTCTGCCATAATGGTCTAACCTTCCCGACAGAATTATCTGCCGTTTTATAAAGTATTGCAAAATCAGCAATATGAGCCGAGAGTTCCCGGCTCATACGCAATGTTATTGATTAGTTGGCATCTGTGTAATCAGCGTCAACCACATTATCATCCGAACCGCCAGCGGCATTTGTGCCTTCGCCCTGAACATCTGTCTGAGCAGCCTCAGCCTGCTGTGCTGCAGCGCCCTGTTCCTTGTAGATTCTCTCGGCTACTGCGTAGAATGCTGTCTGAAGCTCTTCCTGAGCCTTCTTGATAGCTTCAACGTCTGTACCCTTGAGAGCTTCCTTAAGAGCGTCGAGCTTGGGATTTACGGAATCCTTATCAGCCTGTGTAACCTTGTCGCCGAATTCGTTCATCGACTTTTCAGTTTGGTAAACCATCTGATCTGCGGCGTTACGAGCCTCAACTTCTTCCTTCTTCTTCTTATCCTCAGCGGCGAATGCTTCAGCTTCCTTGACAGCCTTATCAATATCGTCCTTGCTCATATTTGTTGAAGCGGTGATGCTGATGTGCTGTTCCTTACCTGTGCCGAGATCCTTAGCGGATACGTTTACGATACCGTTGGCATCTATATCGAATGTTACTTCGATCTGGGGGATACCACGAGGAGCGGGAGCGATACCGTCAAGTCTGAATGTACCGATAGACTTGTTATCCTTGGCAAATTCACGTTCACCCTGTAAGATGTTTATATCAACTGAGGGCTGGTTATCCGAATAAGTCGAGAATATCTGGCTGTGCTTTGTAGGAATGGTCTTGTTTCTCTCAATCATTCTTGTGCAGACACCGCCTGCTGTTTCGATACCGAGTGACAGAGGAGTTACATCAAGCAGTAACAGACCTGTTACTTCCTTGTTGAGAACGCCGCCCTGCAGAGCCGCACCCATAGCAACGCACTCATCGGGGTTGATTCCCTTGAAGGGATCCTTGCCTGTATATTTCTTAACGGCTTCCTGTACAGCGGGGATTCTTGTAGAACCGCCGACTAACAGTACCTTGTCGATCTCGTTCATTGAAAGACCGGAATCGCTGATTGCCTGCTTGAAGGGACCCATTGTTGCTTCAACAAGGTCGGCTGTCAACTCGTTGAACTTTGCTCTTGTAAGCTGAACGTTCAGGTGCTTGGGGCCTGTAGCGTCTGCTGTGATATAAGGAATATTTACGTTTACCGAAGGAGCATTTGAAAGTGCAATCTTTGCCTTTTCTGCTTCGTCCTTTAATCTCTGCATAGCGAACTTATCGTTCTTAAGGTCGATACCGTCGCTCTTCTTGAACTCTGCTACAAAGTAGTCGATAAGACGCTGGTCGAAGTCATCGCCGCCTAAGTGGTTGTTACCTGCTGTGGCAAGAACCTCCTGTACGCCGTCGCCTATTTCGATAACGGATACATCGAATGTACCGCCGCCGAGGTCGTATACAACTATCTTCTGCTCGTTTTCCTTATCAATGCCGTAAGCTAAAGCTGCGGCTGTAGGCTCGTTGATGATACGCTGAACATTAAGACCTGCTATCTGACCTGCGTCCTTTGTTGCCTGACGCTGTGAGTCTGTGAAGTATGCAGGAACGGTGATAACAGCATCTGTTACCTTTTCACCGAGGTAGCCCTCAGCCTCTGTTTTCAGCTTCTGAAGAATCATAGCTGAAATCTCCTGAGGTGTGTACTTCTTGCCGTCAATGTCTACCTTGTAGTCACTGCCCATGTGACGCTTGATCGAAATGACCGTTCTGTCGGGGTTTGTAACTGCCTGGTTCTTTGCGAGCTGACCTACAAGACGCTCGCCGTCCTTAGTGAAAGCAACAACTGAAGGAGTTGTTCTTGAGCCCTCGCTGTTTGTGATAACAGTAGGCTCGCCGCCTTCGATAACTGCTACACATGAATTTGTTGTACCTAAGTCAATACCTATTATTTTTCCCATGATAATTATCTCCTTACCGTAAGGTTCTTACAGAACCGTTTATTCTTCGGGCTTAAGCCCATTTGATTGCTTTTTACTTTACGACTGCTACCATCGCAAAACGGAGAACCTTTTCTCCTATTTTATAGCCTTTCTGGAATGTGGCGGCTATAGTGCCTTCTTCCTTGCTGTCATCCTCAACCTGCTGTACAGCCTGATGATACGAAGGATTGAACTGTGCGCCGTCCGATTCAATCACCTCAACGCCTAAGTTCTGAAGAGCCGTAACAAAGCTCTCGTGTATCATCTCAACACCCTTCTTGTAGTCGGGGTCTTTGCACTCCGCCGCAAGCGCTCTGTCGAGATTGTCCATAACGGGTAAAAACTCCGTTAAGTTTCTTGCCGTAATCTCGGGGGAAAGCTCCATTCTTTCCTTGGCGGTACGCTTTCTGTAGTTGTCGAATTCCGCCATAGTCCTGAGCAGCTTATCCTTAAGGTCGGCAATTTCGAGATCCTTGGGATCTACCTTGATTTCTTCGGCTTTTGTTTCAGCCTTTTCTTCTGTCACCTCTCCGGTTGTTTCAGCTACCTTTTCGGTGGCTGTGTCTGCGGTCTGCTGAGTTTCTTCCTTGGTTTCCTTTTCCTTCTTACTCAAACTGAATCCGCCTCCTTTTCATCATTCTTTTCTTCCTCCTCGTCATTGCCTGCCGACAGTGCATCGGTGACCTTTGACGAGAAATATTCAATATACGGTATCAGCTTCTTGTAATCCAGTCTTACAGGACCTATAACTCCGAAAGAACCTGCCTTTCGTCCGTCCTTATTGAAGCTTGCCGCTATCAGACTGGAATTGGTAACGGCGAATGTATCGCTTTCGGCTCCGAACTTTATCTGTATGCCTGAGAACGTATCGTCAAGCCAGCTGCAAAGCTCGTTCTTGCCGTCAAGTATCGTTGCTATCTGAGTGTTCGAGAAATCAGAACAGGTCAGCAGATTCTTTTCTCCGCTGAACTCTACCTGCTGCTGCATTTCAGCCGATATATCGACTACCGCTTTGAGAAGCGGCGATAACGTCATCATATATCCGCCCATTGCCTGCGTCAGTTTATCTATATATTCATCGGACAGCTCATCAAGGTTTACGCCTTTGAGGTTCTTGTTTACAAACTGCGTGAAGAAATCCATCTGCTCGTTTGTAAGATCAAAGCTCAGCCTGCATACTCTGTTTCTGATATTGCCCTCGGAGGTTATCAGAAGAAGAACATACATTCTTTTGCCTGTGGGGATAACGTCTACCTTTGTTATTACCGAAAACTTGTTTACGGTGTTGGTAGAAACTATCGCACATTTCGTAATATCCGCAAGAGCCCTTGACGCATTGTCGATTATCTCGTCATCGGTCGCTCCGCCGATATTATCAAATATACGGTCTATCTCCTCTTTTTTTTCATCGGGTAACTGTGCGGGTGACATTACCTTTTCTATATAAAGCCTCAGTCCCTGATATGTCGGAAGTCGTCCCGAACTTGTGTGCGTATGCTCAAGATAGCCCTGCTGTTCAAGAGCCGCCATCTCATTTCTTATAGTTGCACTTGAAACTGCATTATCCAGCTTTTCGGCTATCAGCTTTGAGCCGACCGCCTCGCCTGTGCGTATATATTCGTCAACTATCGCTTCAAGGATTCTGAGTGTACGGTTTTCCATATTCCTTTTCCCTTCTTTCAGCGGTACTCCGCTGTTTCCGGCTGGTTAGCACTCATAATTTTTATCTGCTAGCACTCTACCTCTCTGAGTGCTAAACACAATATAACACACTTTCAGCACTTTGTCAAGAGATTTTTTAATAAAATTTGCACAAATTATTATTAATTTCTGTGTACGAATTTGTGCATTTACATTTTTTAGAATTTGCGATAACTTCTGTCGTAATAATGATGCGGATTTTTACGCATACTATTCACGCAACTCACGCAACGCTGTGCCGTTTTAAAACGGCAACCGATTTTACATTATGAAAGGAACAACTATGGATAATAACAATTTAAAAAAGCAAAACAGGCTTATGAAAAAGCCTGTCCCAAAAACACCTGAGGAACGCAGTGAAACGGAAGAAATAATTCTTGATAATTTCTGCGGATGCTGTTCCTCATCGGACTGCACGGGGCTTATTCCTTCCGACCCGACGAGCGAAACGGCGGCTGATGAATACCGTAATGTTTATCCCTATGCCGTACCGGACAGTGACGGGATGCCGTATACCAAGAACAAGAAAAAGACTTACGGGAAAGAGGGTACACACGGCGGTGTGTGAATATAAAAGGCTGTCGGCTTATGCGTGCCGACAGCCTTTATTTACTTCATATTTTCAAGTACATCTATCACCTTATCGAGTGACGGTGCGACCGCATACACAGCTTTAAGCTGTTCCTCCTCAGGCTGAGTAAGATCGGGTACCATTACAGTGACACAGCCTGCACTGCTTGCAGATTTTACACCGTTCGGGCTGTCCTCAAGAGCCATGCACTGCGACGGCTCAAGCCCCAGCTTTTCGCAGGCATAAAGATAGATGTCAGGACAGGGCTTGCCGTTTTCGAGCATATTACCGCAGATTATCGTTTCGAACTTGTCATAAACGCCTATCTTTTTAAGATACTCCTCAGCACGTTCGATATTTGTAGCGGTAGCGACCGCCGTTCTGTAGCCGTGTGACGTAAGATAGTCAAGCAGTGTATCAAGCCCCTGCTTTTTCTCTATGCCGTGTACATCGGTATATTCCTTCATCAGCTTTACACGCAGATCATGTATAGCCATATAGTCGCAATCTTCTCCAAACCACTCCTTGAGCTGCGGTATGGCAAACTTTCTTGAAAATGATCTCAGTGCAAGTGCGTGTCTGCGTTCCATAGGGAAGCCGAGCTTATTTGCCGCTTCGCACCAGTATTTCACCAGAAGCTTCTCGGTATCGAGCATAAGCCCGTCCATATCAAATATTACAGCCTTTATCTCCATAGTTACTCCTTTATTCAGGTATAGAAAAAGTCGTTTTTGGTGTAGAAACTTCTCTAACCCTAACCCCAAACCCCTTCCCCACGGTGAAGGACTGTGTATGCTTGGTTGGCTCTGCATCGTGCAGAGACTTTGGGCATACACGCCCGGCGTCCGTGCCGGGGCTGTATTATTGGGGCTACCGCCCCTAATCCCTGTCGGGGGCTTTGCCCCTGCGACCCCTTTTATAACAAAATACTACTCCTTATATCTTCGTCATCTTGGCAAACTTTGCGGCAACCTTCTTGGTGCCTTTATCGTCAAACGCTATTTCAAGCAGCCAATCTCCGCCCATTGCCTTTGCCGAAAGCACAGTTCCTTCACCGAATACCCCGTGACGCACACGCTCGCCCGGCGCATAGCTTACATTCTCGACACGTTTTTCCATTTCACGCTGTCCGGCACGGTACGATCTCTGCTGTTGCTGTAAATAGCTTGTACGGGGTTTCATCTGCTCTGCGCTTCTTGCCGCCGCCGACGCTGTTACAGCCGAATGATCGTCATAAGCCATATACTGTGACGGTATCTCCACCACAAAGCGTGAAACCTTGTTCCTCATAGTCTGACCGTACAGCATACGCTGTTTTGCACAGGTGAAATAAAGATGTCGCTTTGCTCTTGTTATAGCAACATAGGCAAGTCTTCTTTCTTCCTCTATCTCCATCGGGTCAAACTGGGAACGGTAGCCGGGGAAAATGTTTTCCTCTGCGCCTACAACAAACACGGTATCAAATTCAAGTCCCTTTGCGGAGTGCATTGTCATAAGCACTGCCTTGTCGTCATCGGCTTCAAAGCTGTCCATATCAGAAACAAGCGCTACCTGCTCTAAAAATTCCGATAATCCCGCACCCTCGTTTTCCTTTGCAAAGGTTATCATATTAGACTTTAATTCGTTTATATTTTCAAGGCGAACCTCGCCCTCAAGTCCCTGTCTTTGCATCGCCTCTCTGTAGCCGAAGCGGTCAAGAATATCGTCAATAAGGCTTCCGTCCGAAATATCATCGGTATGCTGTGAAAGCTCGCTGAACGTTTCGCCGAGCGGAACAAGCACCTTTGCCTTTCTTGACAGCGACGGCAGGCTGTCGCTCTCGCACATTGCCTGTACATAGGATATTCCCATGCCCGATACGACACGGTTCAGTTCGTCAAGCGTTGCCGCACCTATTCCTCTTACAGGCTCGTTTACGATTCTTCCGAAGCGCACTTCATCATAATTATTGTTAAGCACGCAAAGATAAGCGATAATATCCTTTATTTCCTTACGCTCATAGAAACGCACACCGCCGATTATCTTATAAGGTATGCCGCTCTTTGCAAGCGTGGTTTCGACCGTTCTTGACTGGGCGTTGTTACGGTAGAGTATAACGTGATCGGCGTACTTCTTTCCCTGCTTCACTCCGTCAAGGATACGCTCTGTTATAAACATCGCCTCTTCCTGCTCGGTAGAAAAGCGATCCATTCTTATCTTATCACCGTCACCGAGGTCTGACCACAGATTCTTGTCCTTATGCTGAGTGTTGTTCGCTATGACCGCATTTGCCGCTTTAAGTATGGTTGCGGTTGAACGGTAGTTCTGCTCCAGCTTTATGACCTCTGCGCCGAACTGTTCCTCAAACGAGAGGATATTCTCAATGGTAGCGCCCCTGAAACGATAGATACTCTGATCCTCATCACCTACAACGCACAGGTTTCCGCTGCCCTCGGCAAGCAATGACACCAGCTTATACTGTGCCGCATTGGTATCCTGATACTCATCGACCATTATGTATTTGAATCTGTTCTGCCAGTGCGAAAGAACATCGGGACAATGTGCAAACAGCTTTACAGTCAGCATTATTATATCGTCAAAGTCGAGCGCATTCGCCGCCTCAAGCCTTGCCTGATAGTCGGTGTAGATAGTCTTTGCGGTAGAAAGCTGATAATCGTCACTGCCGTTCTTTCCCTTTGTTGAAAACTTATCGGGAGTTATCAGCTTATCCTTTGAGCGTGATATTAAATTCTGCACTGCCTTAGGCGTTACCGCCTTGTCGGAAATATTATGCTCTTTCATTACCGTCTTGATAACCTTAAGCTGATCGTCGGTATCGTATATCGTAAAGTTGGACTTATAGCCCATACCCAGTTCTTCTATATCCTGTCGCAGTATTCTGACGCAGGCACTGTGGAACGTTGCCGCCCATATACCGTCAACATCTGCGCCCATATTTTCAAGACGTTCCTTAAGCTCTGCCGCCGCCTTATTCGTAAAGGTTACCGCAAGTATGTTCCACGGCTTTACTCTGTCCTCGCCGAAAATCTCCGAAAGACGCTCAGCCGCATCAAAGTTGTCGATTTCACCTGCAAGAAAACTCTGCGCAAAAGCGACATCATCGTCGGACAGCTCTCTTACGGTATTGCTGTTATACGCATTACCGAAAAGGAGCATATTTGCGATACGGTTACAAAGCACGGTGGTTTTACCGCTTCCTGCGCCTGCCACTATAAGCACTGCTCCGTTTATGCGGAACACCGCCTTTTTCTGCATATCGTTTGTACGGCTGAAATACTTGTTCAGCACCTGTTTTTTCAGTGTTAAATAGTCCATAATTACCCCTTGATATTATGCCGTTTAAACGGCAAGAACGGGGAGGGTATTCCCCTCCCCTGATATTAAAAAGTGAAGAATGAAAAATTGAGGTTGCCCAGCGAGCATATTTCAAAATTTCTTATTCTGCCTTGTTGAACTGTCAGTTGCTCTTTGATGTACTGTCGCTCTTGTCGCTCTTGCTTCCTGTGCTGTTTGCACTGCTGTCAAGATTTACGAAAGGATTTACACCGTCACCGATTATCTGAGGTAACTGGCCGTTCCAGTTGTTTATCTTCATATAATCAATGTAGTTGGGGCTTGTTTCAAGCTGTTTTTGTACAGCCTGGATAGCGTAAGCCTGTGCGTCCGCTTCAAGCTTTGTGCTGTCAGCCTTTGCCTGTGCGGCGATAACTACCTGCTTTGCCTCTTCCTCTTTTTCCTTTGTCTTGTTCTCCATCTTGAGAGCATCCTGTGCGGCTATAACCTTAGCCTGTATGGATGTTTCAAACGCTTCGTCAAACGCAAGATTCTCTATTGCGAATGAAACAACGATTATTCCGCTGGGAGCAAGCGTATTTGTAAGTTCCTGCTGTATAGTCTGCTGAACGTCGGCTCTTGACTGTACAAGCTCCTCCGCCTTTACTTTACCTATTTCGTTCTTTGATATTTTCGCTACGTTCTGAACAAGCAGTTTTGACTCTACGTTGTCAATTCCGACATTTCTTATTATATCGGAGAGCTTTGCGCTGTCATATCTGTAGTTCAGCTTAAGCTGTAACGACTGTACCGTCTGCGTGTCGCTTGTATAAGCGTCGTCCGTTACCGAATAGATCTGCTCTCTTGTATCGACCTGTCTTATCTCCTCTATAAAGGGTATGCAGAAGTTAAGACCGGGTGCAAGATTGTCCTGCGTTATCTTTCCGAATGTGTACTTTACGCCGATAAAGCCTTCGTTTACTATCGAGAAGCAGTTGAACAAAACGATAATCAGTGCTACCGCAATAACAGCGATAACAGCTATCTTTCCCGCTTTCTTCCCGTTGAATTCCTTAGTGTCCGATGAGCTTGTGCTGAATTTCATTTCTGCCATAATATTTGCCTTTCTTCTGTCGGGTTTATGTTACATTCACAGAATAACACAAGGTTATTAACTGCACTTAAACATCGAGTGCGGAATATTTATCGTTGATTTTTACCTTTGCTTCCGGTGCGACAATATTTTCTTCTGTCGGGAGCTTCTTCTCACGCATCTGTCTGAATGCCTGCGTCAGCATCAGCTTGATACGGTTGACCTGATTTACCTCCGATGCGCCGGGGTCATAGTCAACGGCTATGATATTGGATTCGGGGTTCTGTCTGCGCAGTTCTCCGATTATGCCCTTGCCTGTAACGTGGTTGGGCAGGCAGGCAAACGGCTGCATACAGATTATATTGTTTACTCCGCTGTGGATAAGCTCTATCATCTCAGCAGACAGGAACCAGCCCTCGCCTGCTATGTTACCTGTCGATACAACGCCCTTGACAAGCTTTCTCATATCGCTTATCTTCATAAACGAGCCGAACTTAGTGCCTTCTATCGCTCCCTTATATGACTTCTGCATAAATTCAATCAGCTTTATCGCCATATTGCTCAGCTTATATCTTGCCCCGGAAACGGTAAGCAGCTCGTGGCGTGAATTTGCGTGGTCGCAGATAAAGTAGATGAATCCCATAAGGTCGGGTACTACCGCCTCTGCGCCCTCAGCCTCGACAAGTTCTACAACGTTGTTGTTTGCGGCAGGGTGGTATTTTACAAGTATCTCACCGACGATTCCGACACGGGGCTTTTCAATATCAAGCGTAGGGATAGAATCAAAATCGGCAACGATAGCCTTTACATTCTTGTTGAAACGTGCAAGCGACAGGCTCTTTATCTCGCCCTTCAGCTTTTCGTTCCACTTCTCGTACATCTTGTTTGTTGCGCCCTTTTCAGCCTCATAAGGACGTACACGGTATACGCAACGGCTGAGCAGATCTCCGTAAATTACCGATATGAAAGCACGGTATATCAGCGGAAGCGTCAGTGTGAAGCCGGGATTCTTCTCCATTCCGACAACGTTCAGCGAAATCAGCGGAACATCGTCAAGTCCTGCGTCCTTCAGCGCCTTTTTGAGCATACCGACATAGTTTGTGGCACGGCAGGCACCGCCCGTCTGGGTGATAAGCACCGCTACCTTGTCCTTGTCATACTTGCCGTGATTGAGCGCATAGAGAAGCTGACCTATAGTAATAATAGCAGGATAGCAGGCATCATTGTTGACGTACTTTAATCCCTCGTCCACTACTTCCTTTGAATAGTTCTTCTGTATCTCAACATTATATCCTGAGTAGCGGAATGCCTGTTCAAGCAGTTCAAAATGATACGGCGACATCTGAGGAGCTATAATCGTATAGTCCTTCTTCATTTCCTTCGTGAACAGAGGCTGACGGATATAACCCTTGTACTTCGGTACGGGCTTTATGCCGTTTCTTTCACGCTCCTCCATTACCGAGATAAGCGAACGCAGTCTTATTCTTGCCGCACCGAGATTATTTACCTCGTCTATCTTCAGTACGGTGTACATTCTGCCGTAGCCCTGCAGTATCTCCTGTACCTCGTCTGTTGTGATAGCGTCAAGTCCGCAGCCGAATGAGTTAAGCTGTACAAGCTCAAGCTCCGGTGTCTGACCTACAAGCGTAGCCGCCGCATAAAGTCTTGTGTGGTACATCCACTGGTCTACTACACGGATAGGACGTACTACCGTACCTAAATGTGCAACGCTGTCTTCTGTAAGCACAGCAAAGCCGTAGCCGTTTATCATTTCGGGTATACCATGGTTTATTTCAGGGTCTACATGATAAGGTCTGCCGGCAAGAACGATGCCCTTCTTGCCCTTTTCCTTGAGCATCTTAAGCACTTCTTCGCCCTTTGAGCGTATATCGTCCTTGAAGCGTCTGTCCTCCTCATAGGCGGCTTTGAGCGCAACACCTATTTCCGCACCGCCTATACCGAGCGGCATAAACTCCTCGATAAGACGTTCAATCATTCTGTCCTCGTCATATATAGGCAGGAACGGATTCATAAACGTTATATCATCTGCACGAAGCTCGGGTACGGAGTTCTTTATGACCTCGCTGTATGTTGCGACAACGGGGCAGTTATAATGGTTATCTCCTCCTCCGCCGTTATCCATTTCATAGGGAAGCGCAGGGTAGAATATAAACTTCACACCCTCGTCAAGAAGCGACATTATATGTCCGTGTGACAGCTTTGCGGGATAACATACCGACTCCGAGGGCATCGTTTCGATACCTCTGTCATATATCTCACGGCTTGATTTAGGCGACAGCTTTACGCTGTAGCCAAGCTTTGTGAACAGCGTGAACCAGAACGGATAGTTCTCGTAAAGTCCGAGCACACGGGGAATTCCGACTACGCCTCTCGGTGCTGTTTCGGGGTCGAGCGGCTCATAGTCGAACAATCTCTTGTATTTATAATCGAACAGGTTGGGTAAAAGCTCCTTGCTCTTGCTTCCAAGACCTGCGCCACGCTCACAGCGGTTGTTCGTTATGTATCTTGTTCCGTCTGCAAACTTACTGATAGTGAGCAGGCAGTTATTTGAACATCTGCCGCAACGTGCGGTTGTTTTCTGAATAGTGAAGTTTTCAAGCTTTTCAAGCGGAGCTAACGTACTGCCCTTGCCGTCGTCACGGGACAGAGCGACAAGCGCACTTCCGTATGCACCCATAAGACCTGCCTTATCCGGACGTACTACCTCACGTCCGCAGGTAAGTTCAAAGGCACGAAGTACCGAGTTATTAAGGAACGTACCGCCCTGTACTATTATCTTTTCGCCCATCTGCTTCGGGTCACGGATCTTGATAACCTTGAACAGAGCGTTCTTTACTACAGAATAGGAAAGTCCTGCGGATATATCCGCAACGCTTGCGCCCTCCTTCTGAGCCTGCTTTACACGGCTGTTCATAAATACTGTACAGCGTGAACCGAGGTCAACGGGGCTTTTTGCTGAAAGGCCTATCTGAGCAAATTCTTCGGGCTGCATACCGAGCGCATTTGCAAAGTTCTGGATAAACGAGCCGCAACCGGACGAGCAGGCCTCGTTAAGAAGTATGCTCTCTATTTCTCCGTCCTTTACACGCATACACTTCATATCCTGACCGCCTATGTCAAGGATAAACTCAACGCCGGGCAGAATCTTCTCTGCGGCCTTGTAATGCGCCATTGTTTCGATCTCGCCGAAATCAACGCCGAGCGCCGCCTTTATAAGATGCTCGCCGTAGCCTGTAGCGGTTGATTTTGCTATATATGCCTTTTCGGGCATTTTCGAATATACGTCTTTTACTATCTCAATCACAGATTTGAGCGGATCGCCCATATTGTTTCCGTAGTGAGAATAGAGAATATCGCCGTCTTTATTTATAAGAGTAGCTTTTGTTGTGGTAGAGCCTGCATCTATACCAAGATAGCAGGGACCTTCGGCTTCAGACAGCTCTTTTACGGGGATAACCGCCTTTGCGTGTCTGTCGCAGAATTCTTTAAGTTCCTGCTCATCTTTGAACAGGGGTGCAAGTCTTTCTACCTCGTGTACCTCGACAGTAGCAAGCGCCTTAAGATCGTCCCTCAGCTTGTCCACGGAAAGTTCCTCACGGTTTTCCGCAAGAGATGCACCCATAGCGACAAACAGATTTGCATCGGGCGGAAAAACTATATGTTCATCGTCAAGCTGTAACGTTTCGATGAAACGCTTTCTGAGTTCCGAAAGATAGTGAAGCGGTCCGCCGAGGAACGCAACGTGTCCTCTTATCGGCTTGCCGCAGGCAAGTCCGCTTATCGTCTGGTTTACAACCGACTGGAATATTGATGCGGCAACATCACTCTTTTTAGCGCCGTCATTAAGCAACGGCTGTATATCCGACTTTGCGAAAACACCGCAGCGTGACGCAATTGGGTATATAGTCGTGTAGTCCTTTGCAAGCTCGTTTATGCCTGTTATATCGGTATTCAGAAGTGAAGCCATCTGGTCGATGAACGCACCTGTACCGCCTGCGCACGAGCCGTTCATACGCTGTTCGATACCGCCTGTGAGATATGTAATCTTTGCGTCCTCGCCGCCAAGCTCTATAGCTACGTCTGTCTGAGGAATAAATGTCTGTATTGCCGTTGTTCCTGCGGAAACCTCCTGTACAAAGGGTATTCCGAGCCAGTGTGATACCGAGATACCGCCCGAGCCTGTTACCGCAACAGTCACATTCTTCTCGTCTATGGTTTCAAGGCATCCGCCGAGAACCTCTGCAATTGTCTTTTTTATATCCGAATAATGCCTCTGATAATTCTTGTATACGGCATTATTTTCATCGTCCAGCACCGCAATTTTAACGGTAGTTGAACCTACGTCAAGTCCTATATGCAACATCTGTTCTTTTCCTTCCGGGAATTTATACGGCTATATGCCGATTCTGACTGTAATTGTGCCACGTTCCGATTAACGTAATATTAACTTTTCGGGAACGTCACACATTCAAAATTATACACTATTTACGCAGGAATTTCAAGACGTATCACAGAAATTGTATTAAATAAGTGTAGTTCTGCCCGCATTTTCTGAATTTTGAGTAAAATTACCGTAAAACGCTCTTATTATTTGGATAGTTTTAAGTGCCGTTATTTCTTGACTTTTGAGGTTATAGCGGATATAATGATATTGTGTATATCTGTGTCGATATAAAGACACACCGATTACAGAAAGAAAGGAAACTTAACGCAAATGGCAAAGATGAATCCGGGCTTTTTAAATCTCAAGAAAAGCTATCTTTTTATCGAAATAGGCAAAAGAGTAAGAGAGTACATTGACGCTCACCCCGATAATAAAATTATAAAGATGGGTATAGGCGACGTTACACAGCCTTTGGCTCCCGTTGTAGTTGCGGCTATGAAGAAGGCCGCTGACGAAATGGGCGTAAAGGAAACATTCAGAGGTTACGAGGACAGCGGTAAGGGCTACGAGTTCCTTCGTGAAGCGGTTGCAGGCTACTACAAGAGCTTCGGCGTAACCGTTTCTCCCGAAGAAGTGCTGATAAGCGACGGTGCAAAGAGCGACTGTGGCAACATAGGCGACATCTTCAGCGAAAACGAGGACGTTGTCGTAACAGACCCCGCATATCCTGTATATGTTGACTCAAACGTAATGGGCGGAAGAACAGTTCACTATGTAAACTCTACGGAAGACAACGGATTTGCCGCTATGCCCGACGAATCCATGAAACCCGGTCTTATCTATCTTTGCTCACCCAACAACCCCACAGGTTCTGTTTATACAAAAGAACAGCTTAAGGTATGGGTAGACTATGCTATAAAGAATAAATCCGTAATTATCTTTGATGCGGCTTATGAAGCGTTTATCTCCGACGAAACACTTCCCCGCTCGATTTTCCAGATAGAAGGAGCAAGAAAGTGCGCTATAGAGATATGCTCGCTTTCCAAGACAGCAGGCTTTACCGGTACAAGATGCGGTTATACCGTTATCCCCGAGGAGCTTATGCTTGAAACTCCCACAGGCGAAGAAATCAGCTTTATGCAGTTATGGTGCAGAAGACAGGGTAGCAAGTTCAACGGCGTTTCCTATCCCGTTCAGCGTGCCGCAGAGGCTGTATTCACAGAAGAAGGCTACAAGCAGACAAGAGCTACAATAGCTTACTATATGCAAAACGCAAAGGTTATGAGCGAAACGTTTGACGAGCTTGGAATCAAATATACAGGCGGCAAGAACAGCCCGTACATCTGGTTCAAATGCCCCGACGGAATGGACAGCTGGACATTCTTCGACAAGCTACTGACCGAAGCCGAGGTTGTCGGCACTCCCGGCGCAGGCTTCGGCAAGAACGGCGACGGCTGGTTCAGACTTACTGCATTCGGCACTCACGAAAACACGGTTGAAGCTATGCAGAGAGTAAAGAAGCTCCTTTCAAAGTAAGAAGCGATATGGTCAGAATATCGGACTGCTCATCAAAACCGGTAAGGATACTGTCATATACGCTCATCGTCACAGGTGCGGCGGTACTGGCAATGTTCATAATACCGCTTTTCAGCGGAACGCTTAACACAGGCTCTTATTTCGGGTTTGTAATAGGCAACATAACGGTGCTTCTCGGCATATTCACCCCGAAGCTGTTCAGCAACGCAAAAAAAGCGGTGAGATATATCTTCCGTGCCGTGCTTATCATATACGGCGTACTTGCGGTATATGCGATAACGCTCTCGGCTTTTATGATTGCAAATATGAACGACGCACCCGAAAAGGACGGCTCACGCACGGTAATAGTGCTTGGCTGTCAGGTAAGACGTGACGGTCCGAGTCTTATGCTCAGACGCCGCCTTGACGCAGCCTGCAGCTATCTGTCGGCGGATACGAAAGCCGACTGCATCGTTTCGGGCGGTAAGGGCGATAACGAGCATATCAGCGAGGCAGAGGCGATGTATGAGGCACTCGTGAATGACGGCATATCGAAAAACCGTATCTCAAAAGAGGACAAGTCTTCAAGCACCTACGAAAACCTGCTGTTTTCAAAACAGATTCTTGAAGACAGTGGGAAGCCGCTCAGAATAGCTATCGTGACCGACGGCTTTCATCAGTGGCGGGCGAGATTGCAAGCCGAAAGTCTTGGCTATGACGTTAAATGCGTCAGCGCCGCTACACCGTGGTATCTTGTTCCTGTTTACTGGGTACGGGAATGGTTTGCACTGAGCTATCTGTTCGTGTTCGGCGTTTAAAACGGGTAAATATTATTATGATATAAATTCAGAGGTCAGGAAGGAAAAGAAATATGGAAAAAAATATTTCAAAAGCTAAGGTTCTTGTATGCGATGACTCAATGATGGTCAGAAACAAGATGAAAAAACTTCTTACCGCATACGGCTTCACTCAGATTTTCGAGGCAAGCGACGGTGCGCAGGCAGTTGAAAAGTTTGCAGACATCGTACCCGATGTTACTTTTATGGACATTGTAATGCCTGAGCTTTCGGGAGTTGAGGCACTCAAGCTGATCAAGACAAATTCGCCCGACGCCGTTGTTATTATGGCTACATCGGTCGGCACCGTAGGCAATCTCTCCGAGGCTATCAAGCTCGGCGCTAACGACTTTTTACAGAAACCCGTTGACGAAGAACAGCTTTACAAGCTCCTCGACAACTATTTCAACAAGGAGGCTTAAGCGATGTTCACACAGTTTTTCGGCAGCTATCTGTTAAACAGAAAAATCGTTTCACCCGCAAATCTCCGTGTTGCTCTCGAAAAGAAGGACACAACAAGAGTAAAGCTGGGCGTGCTTGCCATCAACGCTGGCTATATGACGGCAAAGCAGGTTGACGCAGTACATAAGAAGCAGGCAACAGTAGACAAGAGAATAGGCGATATTGCCGTTGATATGGGCTATCTTACCGAAGCGCAGGTCGAAGAACTTCTTTCAAGCCAGAAGACCGGATGCCTTTTACTCGGACAGGCGCTCGTTGATATGGGCTGTCTTACAAACGAGGAATTCGAAACCGTTCTCAACGACTACAAAAAAGAAAACGGACTTACCGACAAGGACTTCAGCAACGAAAACAACGAAAAGACGGAAAACGTTATTTCTTCTTTCTTCGCTATCGAGGGAGAATACAAGGATTATTGCTCTGAATATGTAAATGTTCTGTTCAAGAATCTTATCCGTTTTGTAGGCGATGATTTTACCCCCTTACAGTCAGCCGTTACAGACAGCAACGATACGTCGGTCATACAGGAGCTTTGCGGCGATTTCAACGCAGTATCAGCTATAACAGCCGACAACAAGGCGGCCGCAGTATTTGCAAGCCGTTTTGCAGAGGAAGAAATAACCGATATGGACTATGCAAATGACGCTATCAGCGAATTCTTAAACCTCAGCAACGGTCTTTATAACGTCAATATTTCCGAAACTACAGGCAAGGAAATAGGACTTAATCCGCCGGAAACGGCCACTTCATCGGCTGTAAGCGGTATAAAATCGAAGTTCACGCTTACAATACCCGTAGAATATACGTTCGGCACAGTTGTATTCACGCTTGCCGTAATATAAATCTGATATAAAGCGGACCCCCGTATAAGACGAAAACCTTATTCACGGGGATAAGTCTGTGTGTTTTAAGTAAAGAAGCTGTAATCCGACTATAATATCGCTGTTACAAAGATGTAACGGCAAAGTAAGACGGATACGGCATAAGAACAAAAGAAAACGCTTGCCGCATATCCGACGGCAAAGCAAAAAAATCAAAAGAAGACAAGTCTGGAAAGGAAAACTATGGATATTTTCGGCATTCTGACTATGGTCGGAGGACTTGCGCTGTTCCTGTTCGGTATGAACGCAATGGGACAGGGCCTTGAAAAGCTGTCGGGAAGCCGCCTTGAGCGAATTCTCGAAAAAATGACCTCCAACCCTTTCAAAGCCATCATGCTCGGAGCTTTAGTCACAGCAGTAATCCAGTCATCATCGGCAACCACAGTAATGGTAGTCGGTTTTGTAAACTCGGGTATTATGAGGCTGTCGCAGGCTATCGGTGTTATTATGGGTGCCAATATAGGTACTACTATGACATCGTGGCTGTTGTCACTGACAGGAATACAGGGTGAAAGCATTTTCATGCAGCTGCTCAAGCCCACATCTTTCACGCCTATACTGGCGATAATCGGCATTTTCTTTATAATGATGTCAAAATCCAGCAAGAAAAAGGATATAGGTACTATCCTTATGGGTTTTGCGATACTTATGTTCGGTATGGAAACGATGAGTTCCGCCGTTGCGCCGCTGGCTGACAACGAACAGTTCAAGAGCATTCTCACTATGTTCTCAAATCCCGTGCTTGGCGTTATCGCAGGTGCTGTGCTTACAGCCGTTATTCAGAGTTCGTCTGCGTCTGTCGGCATCCTGCAGGCTATGTGCGCTACGGGAGCGGTTACTTACAGCACTGCCCTGCCGATAATAATGGGACAGAATATAGGCACCTGCGTTACCGCACTGCTTTCTGCAATCGGTGCAAACAAGAATGCAAAGCGTGCCGCACTTGTTCACCTTTACTTCAACCTCATCGGCACTATAGTATTTATGGTACTGTTCTATATCATAAACGCTATATTCCCCTTCGAGTTCTTTGAACAATCTGCAAACCAGGCAGGCATAGCGATAATGCACAGCGTATTCAATATCTTTGCGACGATAGTCTGGTTACCGTTCATGAAGCTACTCGAAAAGCTCGCATATATCTCAGTGCGTGACAAGAAGGACGATAGTGCTCCGACAAACGAGTTCCAGATACTTGATCCCCGTTTCCTTGCAACTCCCTCAGTTGCTCTGGAGCAGTGCAAGTCAATAGCCGTCAGAATGGCAGACTGTGCAAGAGATACATTGAAGCTCTCAATGGGGCTTATGTCCAAATATAACGATCGCGATGTCGAAATAGTAAACGAGAACGAGGAAAAAGTCGATGTCTATGAAGACAAGCTCGGCAGTTACCTGTTACAGCTGGGTTCCAAGAACCTTACCCCCGGCGACAGCCAGACGGTAAATATGCTACTGCACTGCATCAGCGACTTTGAGCGTATATCGGACCACGCTGTCAATATTAGTGAATGTGCAAAGGAAATGCATACGAAGGGCCTTTCGTTCTCGAAGAAAGCTATTGAGGAAATACACATTTTCAACGGTGCTTTAAACGAAATACTCGATACCGCCATTACGGCGTTCGAGCATGGAGATATTGAGCAGGCAAAATCGGTTGAACCTCTTGAAGAAGTAATCGACAATCTGCGTACCGAGATTAGAAACAGACACGTCAAGCGTCTGCGTAAAGGCAAATGCACCATTGAAATGGGATTTGTGCTGACCGACCTTATCACGAATTACGAAAGAGTGGCAGACCACTGCTCCAACATCGCCGTCTGTATGATACAGATACACGACAACAGCTTTGACACACATAGCTATATAAGCGACCTCAAGGCTACAAACAACGAGGAGTTCCGCAGAAAGTTCACTGTTTTCAGTGAGAAGTATATGCTCCCCGACGCAAAGAAAACAGATTAATGCTTACCGCCGTGATTTTTTCACGGCGGTTTTTCATATTTATACCTGCTGTTTTCGATTGACAAAAGGGCAGTATTTGTGTTATATTAAACTCAGTATAAGAAAAACTGTTTTCAGAAAGGTTAAACTATGGAAAGACGAGATAAGATAAATTACTACCTTGACATAGCCGAAACGGTATGTGAGCGGGGAACCTGCCTGCGCAGGAATTTCGGTGCAATAATAGTACACAACGATGAGATAATCGCCACAGGATACAACGGTGCGCCGAGAGGCCTTAAAAACTGTTCCGACCTCGGAATATGCACCCGTGAAAAGCTGAACGTTCCGAAAGGTCAGCGTTACGAGCTTTGCCGCTCGGTTCACGCAGAGGCAAACTGTATAATCAGTGCTTCAAGAACGGATATGATAGGTTCTTCGCTTTTCCTTGCCTGTCACGATATGACTTCAGGCGGCACGCTCTGCGGAGAGGTTGAGCCTTGCTCAATGTGTAAGCGTCTTATAATAAACGCAGGTATCAAGGATGTATTTATCCGCACCTCAGCAAACGAATACAAGGTCATCAATGTTGAAAGCTGGATAGAAAACGACCCCAGCCTTGACGGCTCGGGCGGATATTAAGAGGTGATTTTACGCTCACAAAAAAGACAAAGAAAAGAATAGCTGTAGGCTGTGCCGCAGGCGTTGCGGGAGCGGCTCTTGCCGCTTTAGGACTTGTCGCCTGTGATATGCGGCTGCAGACAACGACCTACGAGATAAAAAGCGGGAAAGTATCATCGCCTGTACGCATCGCATTTGTTTCGGATCTGCACAACAGCCTTTTCGGGAAAAATCAGTCGGAACTTAAAAATGCAATAGACGGAGCAAAACCCGATATAGTCGTATTCGGCGGAGATCTTGCGGATAAAACGCAGGACGACCTGCCCGAAAACTCATACATTCTTGTGAAATATCTCGTAAAGCGTTATCCGTGCTTCTACACTATCGGAAACCACGAAAATGCAAGGGGCGACAGCACAAGGATAAAACAGCAGATGTCGGACTTCGGAGTTACCGTACTTGAAGGAAACGGTACGGTCATTAATATCAACGGAAACGAAACCGAAATCTGCGGAATATATGATGCTCACACCTATGACGAGGTAAACGGCGAGCTTGTAAACCAGCTTGATGCCGTGACTTCGGAAAAAGACAGCAAGCGTACAAGAATACTGATCGCTCACTTTCCCGAACAGATAGACGAATATTTAAAGGGCAACTTTGATATAGTTCTGTCGGGTCACGCTCACGGCGGTCAGTGGAGAATACCCGGACTTATTGACGGCGTTTTTGCGCCCGGTCAGGGAGTATTCCCAAAATATACGGCAGGCGTTTATATGCACGGCGACACTGCTCATATTGTCAGCAGAGGGCTTTGGAAGCCGTCGACATTGATAGCGATACCGAGGATATTCAACCGCCCGGAGCTTGTGTTTGTTGATATTAAAAAATAGCATAAAAAAAACGGATACTCTTTTGGGAGTGTCCGTTTTTTGTATCAATAGAGTTCTTGGCGCTTTTATCAATCTCCGCCCTCGGCGGTGCCGTTATAAATCTTCACCAGCTTTTCGCCGATCTTCTTTATATCCATATTTTCAACAGCCTTGCGTCCGTTCTCACGCAGTGACGGGAGCTTGCCCTCATAAATCTCCTTTATCATACGCTCGAATTCGTCCTTATCCTTTGCCTTATAGCAATCTGTACCGCCGTTTAACCAGTCGAATACCGGTATGTCACGGACGATAACATTTGCCTTTGCCGCAAGCGCCTCAAGAAGCACTATGCCCTCTGTTTCCTCTAAGGTAGGGAATATATACACATCACAGCCGACATAAGCCTGTTTCAGCTCATCAGGCTGTACATAGCCTGCAAATGTCAGATTCGGCAGCTTTGTCTTTACCGCCTTTCTTATCTTGTGCGGCACGCTGTAAAGCGGAGTTTTGCCGAACCAGATAAACTTATAGTCGGGCATATCCTTTGCCATCTGAACAAAATCGAGAAGGCCCTTACGCTCAAAGTAAAGTCCTACAGAGATTACGACCTTGTCATCGTCTTTTAAACCGAACTTTTTGCGGAATGCTTCCCTGTCGTTTTCCTTAGGCTCATATCTTGCAAGGTCAATACCGTTGGATACGGCATAAATCGGTGCGGTCAGTCCATAGCCTCTTATCAGCGACTTTGAATACTCGGTCGGGGTCACTATAACATCGCCCCTGCGGTAGCAGCTGCATATCCACTTCTTGAAAAGCCCCGAAATAAGATTAGAGCCGATGAACGAATTACGGAAGTCCTCCTGCGTTGAGTGAGCGTGGTACACCACTCTCTTGCCCGCCTTTTTTGCTTTTTTCGCAAGATGCTTCGACTTAAGTCCGAGCGTGTTTATGTGAACAACATCATAGCTGTCCTTAGGGTCGAGCGTATATTCTATGCCGTTAAGCTCCATTGCTCTCTGCTGGTGCATAATTGCTCTGCCAAGACCGGATATTTTGATAAGGTTCATACCTTCTGAAAACAGGAGTACCTTCATATTAGTTTCCTTCCATATAATTACTGTGTGCGTAAACGTATAACAGATATTTTATCATAATTGCCGGGTATCGTCAAGTAATATCAGGAATGATACCTTTCAAGAAACTGACGTGTACGCTCGTTCCGGCTGTTGTTGAATACCTCGTCGGGAGTGCCGTTCTCAATAACATATCCGCCGTCCATAAATATTACACGGTCGGAAATCTCGCTTGCAAACTGCATTTCGTGAGTTACAATAACCATAGTCATCTTTTCTTCCGCAAGGCTCTTTATTACCTTTAATATCTCGCCGGTAAGTTCAGGGTCGAGTGCAGATGTCGGCTCATCAAAGAAAAGAAGCTCGGGGCTTAGTGCAAGCGCTCTTGCGATAGACACACGCTGCTGCTGACCGCCCGACAGATTGCACGGGTATTCGTTTGCCTTATCCGCAAGTCCCATTTTGCCGAGCAGTTCCATAGCCGTCTGTTCCGCCTGCGCCTTATCCTGCTTTAACACATGGACAGGTGCCTCTGTGATATTCTTCAGCACCGACATATGCGGAAACAGGTTGAAGTTCTGGAACACAAGACCGATTTTAAGCCTTATATCGTGGAGCGTTTTGTTGTCGGCATATACCGCCTTGCCGTTTTCATCGTTTCTTGTCATAGTGATGCCGCATATCTCGCACTCGCCGCTGTCTATCTTCTCAAACTGATTTATACAGCGCAGGAGCGTTGATTTTCCGCTTCCCGACGGACCTATTATAGATATTACCTCGCCCTGCTCCACATTGAATGAAATATCGTTTAAAACTTCGAGCTTTCCGAAGCTCTTTGATAGATTCTTTATACTGAGTATTGACATTCCGCCTGCTCCTTATCTGTAGTAGTTCAGTTTCTTTTCGATAAAGCCGAACAGCGCTGTCAGCACAGTAGCCATTACGAAATAGAAAACACCTGCAATAAACAGCGGAACAAGCGAGCTGTAGTTCATCATCTGCTGTTTTGCCGCAAGCATTATTTCCGAGTAAGCAACGACATTTGCAAGCGACGTATCCTTTACAAGCGTAATTACTTCGTTTGACGACGCAGGAACGATACGCTTTATTACCTGCGGGAGAATTATCCTGAAGAACGTCTGTGCCTTTGTCATTCCCAGAGCCGCCGCCGCTTCATACTGACCTCTCGGTATAGACTCTATACCGCCTCTGAATATCTCGGCAAAATATGCCGCATAGTTCAGCACGAATGCGATAATTACCATTGTGAACATAAAGCTCTCTGCGGCAGGATCGACACCGCTCAGCAGGCTTTCCACGAATCCGCCCGAGCCTTTGGTAGCCGTCTTTAAAAACGGCAGTGCATAGTAGACAACTATGATCTGGAGCATAAGCGGTGTTCCACGCATTATGAGTATGTATAGATTTGTAAGCCACGATATTGGCTTGAACCTGCACATCTTCAGCGCCGCAACGATAAGTCCGAGCGGTATTGAAAAAAGCAGCGTAAAGCCGAAAATCTTAAGTGTGGGGATAAGGTTTTCCAGGAGTATCCCCGTAACCTTCATTATCTGTTCGCCGGTCATATTTAATTCTTCCTTAATCTTCCGATAATTTATCATAGTAAAGCGATAATTCGCTATTACGGCAGTATACTGTTATTGTACCATAAGTAAAGGGGTATTTGCAAGTAAAAGATGAAAAAACCCGTAATTCACAGCGTTTTATCGTTGACGGAAAATACAACAGGTATATCCCGCCTAAAGCAATATTACAGCCTGTACAAACACGGCGGCTGAATTTACAAAAATTTGTGCAAGTTCCACTATAATCTTGACTTTGATGCTATTTTATGGTACAATTATTTTATATATAATCCGAAAAAAATACAGACGGGAGGTGGATCGCTTGTACATCGGCAAATTTCATAAATACGCAGTAGCAGGGATATGTCTTGTGGGAATGCAGAATGACCACGCTGCACATATTGTAAAAGTAGCCTCGGACGCTTTGATAAAGAAAGGCTTCAAGGTTATGATATTCAACGCATTTACAGATATGTTTTACGATACACCGTATTCAAAGGGAGAGGCAAGCGTCTATCATCTTATTAACCTCGATATTGTAGATGTTCTTGTCATTATGCCTGAAACTATAAAGAGCGAATGGATAATCGACACTATCATAAGATATGCAAACGCCGCAAAAATACCCGTAATAATGCTTGACGGCAGTCACAACGGCTGTACGAATATAACATACGACTACGGCAGGTCGCTTGAGTCGGTAGTGGAACACGTCATAACAGAGCATAAATGCACCGACCTGTTTTTTATGGCAGGCACAAAAGGCAACTCTTTCTCGGAAGAAAGAATAAAGGCTTTCAAGCGTGTTCTTGCACGTCACAATATTGAATTTAACGAAAAAACAATGCTCGGCTACGGAGATTTCTGGGATGCGCCGACAAAAAAGACGATCTCGGACCTTATTGCGTGCGGAAGAAAAATGCCTCAGGCTATAATATGCGCAAATGACTCTATGGCTATCGCCGCAATGAAAGCTCTTGAAGAACACGGCATAAAAACGCCGGAGGATATAATAGTCACGGGATTTGACGCTATATATCAGGAGCGTATTTATTCCACCACCAGACTGACCACCGCACAGATGGATGCAGATGAGTTTGCTACAACCATTGCCGACACCGCATACGGATATATCAAGGGCAGTGAAAAACCGTGCGATAAGCATATCCATTTCTCTATGATACTCGGTCAGAGCTGCGGCTGCGGCGATTTTGACGTAGCTTATACCAACGAAAAGCTGGAGCAGATGAATAAATATAATCTTGCGCTCTATGATGCAGAAAGCAAGATGGCTTCGCTTTATACCAATACGGTAAACTGCGACAGGCTCGACGAACTTACAAAGATTATGGGCAGATATTTCAACTACCATGCAGCACTGTGCCTGAACGATGATTTTCTGACCAAGGAATCAACCGTCATACCTAAAGCGTATCACAGCGTTTTTACCGAAAATATGACCGCACACGTCATAAGGATGTGGAGCGATTACAGCTATAATATAAATTATCCGGCAAAGAAGGTCCTTCCCGATCTCAACGAGCTTATCAAAAGATATAATACCATTATGTTCTGCCCTCTGCATTTTCAGGAGCAGGTCATAGGCTATTATGCCGCCGTTGCGGACGATCTTCTTGTAAATCCCGGCAGCTTCTACTATGTTCAGCGACTGGTGGAATCTATAAACCAGACGCTTGAAAACTTCCGCATAGAATATCTTCTGAGAAACGCAAACAACGAGCTTTCGCTCACGCACTCGATGGATCCGCTTACAAACATCTATAACCGACGGGGATATTTTGAGCGTATAAGCGAGTTTATGCACGGAAATGAAAAGTGCGATATTATCCTTGTATCCTGCGATATGGACAGGCTTAAAGAGATAAACGATACATACGGTCACTCTGAGGGCGACATAGCTATAAAAGCGGTGGCTGACGCTATAAAAACAGGTTGTGGAAAAGACGGTATATGTGCCAGATTCGGCGGAGATGAATTTATACTGACAGTGCCGTATAACACCGATAAACAGCGTGAGCTGTCAAGGCTTGTCGGTGAGATACAGACGGAGATCGACAAGTTCAACCGCAGTGCAGGAAAGCCTTATGAGGTGTCTATAAGCGTAGGCGGATCATACGGCACGGTGAGCAGTGTTGAAGATGTAAACGAGCTTATGCGAAGCACCGACCGGCTTATGTACGAGCAGAAAAGAATGAAGAAGGGCGAGCGTGGTCCCGTCTTTCAGCCTGTACCCGAGGCTCAGGAAAAGCCTGATGAGGTGCTTGAAGGTTATCGCAGCAGAATACACGAAATATTCTCGCAGTTTGACAGATGCACCTACTTCTATATGGACTATCTCAACTTCAAGTGGTACATCATAGAGAACGATCATATGCCAAAGTGCATTAAATCCTCCTCTGTAGGACCTCTGCGTGCGATATGGCTGAGCGGAGCGGTACACCCAGACGACAAGCTCATCTATGAAAGCTTCTGCCGTAAAATAAAGGACTCCTTTGACGATAAGATCACCGATACATCTTTATCCGTAAATATACGTCTGTGCGAAGGTGACAAGCCTGAATGGTACGGTATTTATGTACAGCTTTCGGGCAGGGACGGTAAAATGGAGGAAATTGCCGGTTCTATCAAGGCACTTGAAATCAACGAAATAATGAGCATAGAAATTCTGGATTATTACACCACTACCGATAACCCGATAATGTTCCACGATATGATCTCGCAAAGGCTCACGGCATATCCGGACACAAAATTTGCTCTTGTACAGTTCGATATTAAGCGTTTCAAGCTGATAAACGAAAACTACGGCGAAGATGCAGGAACGGAAATGCTCCAGTTCATATCACGTCAGCTCAGCAACTTCTGCGGAAAAAAGCAGGTTGGAGCAAGAATGAGCGGTGATGTCTTTGCACTTCTGACTCCTTATGAAGATAAGGACGGGTTGCTCTCCGTTGTATCCGAGCTTCAGCGTTGCCTGAAGAATTTCCGCCAATACAGCTATGAATTCGTGTTCGGTATTTATCTTATAGAGGACAGGAGCATATCTGTCAGAACGATGTGCGACTGTGCCGCTATGGCAAGACAATCTATCAAGAAAAACGCTCTTGAAAGCGTTGCATTCTATAACAAGAATATGCAGAAGGCGATAAAGGAACGTAAGTTTGTCGAGTCGCATATGAAAAAAGCTTTAGACAACAACGAATTTATCATCTATCTTCAGCCGAAGTTCAGCATTTCCAGCGGCGAAGCTATCGGCTATGAAGCGCTTGTAAGGTGGCAAAGTCCCGAAAGGGGGATGATATACCCGAACGGATTTATACCGCTGTTTGAAGAAAACGGATTTATCACAAAGCTGGACGCTTATGTATGGGAATGTGCCTGCATGGTACTGCGTGACTGGATAGACAGGCATTTCACGCCGCTTCCGATCTCGGTCAATGTTTCCCGTGCAAACCTTGACGATGAATCATTCCTTGATGTCCTTGACGGGCTCATTGAGAAATATCGTCTGCCAAAGCATCTGCTTGAACTGGAAATAACCGAAAGCATAGAAAATGACGCAACACTGCGTATGACTGAAAAGATAAAGGAGCATGGCTTTGTTCTGCTGATGGACGACTTCGGCTCAGGCTACTCCTCGCTGAATACGCTGCAGGATACAAGGTTCGATGTGCTGAAGCTCGACCGTGAATTCTTCTCGACACATATGTCAAACGATCGTGGAAAGAAGATAATAATGCACACCATCTCAATGTCCAAGGACGTAGGTCTGGGACTTATTGCGGAAGGCGTTGAAACCGCAGATCAGGCACAGTTCCTCGAAAACTGCGGATGTGACACGGCGCAGGGCTATCTTTATGCAAAGCCTATGCCCGTGCAGGAGGCAGAGAAATATCTGAAAAATACTTTGCAGAGTAAAACTGATAATGAAGGCGTAACGCCGTAGTAAAAAATCACCCGATGCATTTTAGCATCGGGTGATTTTTACATAATATGATTACCGTATACTTTGCGATAATATTTTCTCCGCCTCGTCTTTCACCCTGTCTTTCAACCACTGCGGTGAAACGACCTCGCAGTGACTTCCGAACCCCATCACAAAGCACATGATATTCTCCTCGTTCTGCATTGTGCAACGAAGCTCTGTTGTGTCTTCGTCTATCGGCGTAACTGTCTGATCTCTGCCATAGATACGTTCACGGGCGAGCATCGCATATCTGCCATGCAGCAGCATAACTATCTCATACCATTCGCCGTTCTTTTTCATACCGAAATCGTCAAGATAGTCGCTTTCCTTGTATGTTGCAAGAACTGTGAAGCGGTTTTCCGTGACAACCATTGACTGAATACGGCTCAGCTTGAAATAGCGGATTTCGTACGACTTTTTATCATACCCCAGCACAAACCACGCATTGTTATACATAAACAGCTTATACGGATCGAAGCGGCGGTGCGACACCTTGTTTGACAGCGACAGATAATCCATCTCAAGCTCTTTTCTGTGAGCGATGCACTGCGCCACCGTATCATACCGTCTGCTAAGCTCCTGCTCGTCAACGGCAAGCGGAAAACGGTTGGCAACGGATATTTCCTGCGGCTGTTCGTGCTTTACCGCCGCAAAGACCTTTCCCATCGCTTTTTCATAATCGCTTGAGTAAGGGAAATCGTTGCGGCTCTTAAGATATTCCGCTCCTGAGGATAACGCACGCTGTTCTGCTTCATTGAGCCTTACCGTAGGAATCACGCTCTGCGTTATCAGACGGTATCCGCCGTATTTGCCGGGGATACCCTCTATATAATAGCCTGCCATTTCAAGCTCTGTGCGGTACTCGGCTATATTGCGGATGTTTGTTTCAAGAATATCAGCCAGTTCCTGCCCCTTATACACTCTGCCCGAGCTTAAAATCTGCAGCATTTTAAGGCAGTTTGACGTTTTTCCCATTGCCGTTCCTCCGTTTGTGTATATCATAGTATATATAATTATACACTATTTATGGCAGGAATTCAATCGCTTACAGCCGTTCGAGGAACTCCTTCTTCTTTTCTGTAAATTCTTCTTCCGTCAGTATACCGTTTTCTTTCATTTCGTGAAGCTGTTTTATCTGCTCCATTATCGCTTTCGGATCTTCCTTCTTTGCAGACGCTGTGCTTGAATGATTCTGCATATTTGCCGCCGCCTGTGACGCTTTATCCTTGAGATTTCCTGCCGCACCCGCGATGCTTCCTGCGGCATTCTGTGCCATATTCTTTATGCTGTCGGCATTCACTGAACCTATCGCCGATTTTATTCCGTCAGCGTTTATTGACGGCAGAGATACACCCGCAGTACCGTTTTCATCTTCGGCTGAGTTTACTGCGTCAAATACCTTGTTGCCCTTAAGCCCTAAGAACTGTATTACCGACATCGCTATAAGAGCGAGCATAAGAATAAGTATTATCCAGAAGCCTATCAGATAGTTAAGCTCTACCTTTGCGGATACTCCCGTGCCTGCGGTCGCTCCGCCTGCCGCCGCATTTACTGCCGATGCCGCCGAACCGGGCGCTATGAACAGGCAGACGATACCTGCAACCGAGCCTATAGCGGATATAATCTTTCTGAAAGGCTTCAGCTGAGGGATATAACAGCTTGCCGCTACTGCCACAAGGCAAAGTATAAACGCAAAGCCGAAAAATCCGCCGTCCGTCACAAGCGAAAAGCCGTTCATCGACTGATCGGCGCTTCCGCCGCCGAATCCTCCGACAGAAACCTCCGCCTTTACCGACATAAAGGGAAGAAACAGTGCAAGAATTATCACGGCACATATAATTCCCATAAGATTTTTAAGTATAAATTCCTTGTTCATTTTCATAATAACGTTCCTCCCGAATTAAAGTCCTTCTCTGTAATATTCCTCTTCCTCGCATATTACTATGTTTCCACTGCCGATAAGCGTTGAAGAAGATATTTCAGCATCTGAATCAAAACTGAAGTATATAACATATTTTCCGTCATCATATAAACTAAATGTACCATCATCTCTGAGTGTTATATAATCGCCGTAATTTTTGTACAGATAATCGCTGAAAGCTCCATATGTCACATAACCGTCAAAATCCGTAAAGAAAGATATTATAGGGCACTCAACCATAATTGCCTTGCCTCGTCCTAAGATCGGGTGGTCTTGAATAAAGTCTTTTCTGCAATAGTAGATATCAAGACCGTCCTTTTCGTAGCAGGCATAATATCCGGTATAAATGCTGGCTGTAATTCCCCATACGTCGGCAAAATCGTTGTCAAAATAATACTGTATATAGTCCGGAAGTGCTATAGTTCCATTGGTAACAGCAGGAGCTTCAGCCTGTGTTTCGGCAGGTGTTGTTTCCGGTGCAGGTGTTGTCTGCACTGTAGTTTCGGGTGTTGTCTGTGCTGTTGTGACCGCTGTTGTCTGAGGCGGTGCCGTTGTGGTATCGGGAGCTTCGGACGGCTCGTTTTGGGAAACATCGGGTACGGAATAATCCGCTCCGTCCTTGTCGTAGATACCGTCGAAAAGCCCGCTGCCGTTTGCCTCAGTCACGAGCGACATCTGCTTTTCGTTTACGTTTGCTATGCAGGTGTCGCTGTAGGTCTGACCGCCTGCAACTATTGTAAGTATCAGCTTTCCGTCTGCAATATCGTATGTACCCTCGTCGGATTGTGCCGTGACTGTGCCGTCTGCCGCCGTCTGCTTATATGACAGCTCCTTGTTGTCCTTGAATCTCAGCTCGTATGTGCTGTCGCCTGCTTTCTTGTACCAGGCACCGTAAATGTTGACGGTGTTCAGCTCCATTGTTGCACTGACAGTCGGACTGCCATCCCCTTTCTGACCGCTTATTACAAAATAGGCAACCAGTGCGACAGCTATTACTGCAATAACCACACACAGTACGATTATGTTGTTCTTCTTCGAACTTTCCTGTTCCATACTTATTCCTCCTCGTTTTTCTTTTTCAGAAGTTTTCTTATAGTCCTCTCCGAATAGTTATACTCGGCGGCTATCTTATTAAGCGAATCAGATGTGCCGTCATAGGTTTTTTCTGCCTCCAGTGCTACATATTCCTTAGAATAAAGCCGTGTGGGGAAATTTATCTGACTGCCTTTCATCTGGTTGTACAGCTTAACGGTATTTTCAAAGCCGATAATTTCACATATCGTCCCATACACACCGTTAAGCGATTCCGATTTGTTATTCTTATCCATGTCAGCTCCCGAAATCTGTAATTTAATAACTTTATTATATACTGTTGACCGCATTTTTTCTTCTGCCCTTTTCCACGCAAAAAGACTTGGAAAAGAGCTTTGAAAACCGCTTGAAAACACATTGCAATGTTCGTTTTTCAAGTATATTAAACCACCGTTTGCCACATTATTTATGTATGGATTGAAAACTGTTTGGAAAAAGGGATAAAAAAATTCCCGACCTGCCATAAAACAGATCGGGATGTATATTGGATTTTACTTTGCCGCATGTGAGGACTTTATCATAATCAGCATACTTCTGAACTGAACGCTCAGCATATCCGAAATCTCGTTTTCGCTGAACAGACAGATGTTGGATGAAAGCAATACACCTATACCGTAGGTGAATATCCAGACGTGCCTGAATAAAGTCATAGCGTCCTCTTTTGAAAGCGAGTAATCGTTCATTATATACTCAATGCACTTGTCAGCCGTAACACCGAGCATAGACGAGAACATTTCCTCAAAATTGAAAGTATGATCCTGTTCCTTCATAAAAAGAAGTCTGTACAGCTTCGGCTTTTCCTTTGCAAAAGTAATCATCTGAATGCCGACCTGCTTGAATGCGGGCATATCCGAAGTTTCCTTTTCCGCATACTGTCCGAACACTTCCATAGCCGATTCACGGACGGACTGTTCAAGCTCCTCCATATTTTTGAATGCCGTAAAGATAGGGCGTGTCGATGTTCCCATAGCCTCTGCAAGACTTCTTGCATTCAGTGATTCAACACCGCTCTCGGCAACTATTCCGAGTGCTATTTTGGTTATCTCTTCTCTTGTATATTTTGCCCTGGGTGGCATAATATCACCTCGTGATATGGATTTTTCTGTAGTGCTTGTTGCGTAATGCTCATATTATAGCATTATAGCACCGGTTTTTCACTCTGTCAACTGTTTTGGATAAGAACGATATTTTTATCTGCGGCATTTTGATAAGCTGTCTTAAAGATTAATCTTATTAAATCAAATTATTGACATTCGTCTAATATTATGTTATTATGAAGAAAACTTTCAGGGAGGTATAAACATGAACGAACAGAACAATTATCAGCAGCCTGTTGAACAGAACTATCAGCAGCCCGCACCGCAGTATCAGCAGCCCGCACCGCAGTATCAGCAGCCTGCACCGCAGTATCAGCAGCCATACGGACAGCAGTTTTACGGACCGGTAAGACAGCTCAATACACGCAGAAGCCTTCTTAAGCTGATTCTGTTAACAATTATAACTTTCGGAATTTATCCCTATGTTTTCTTTTCCGGAATTTCAGAAGATATAAATCTCATCGCAAGCAGATTTGACGGAAGAAAGACAATGCACTACTGCCTTATGTCGTTTATCGTCGGACCCCTTACATTCGGTATCGGTTTTATCGTATGGTTCCATAACCTTTCTTCAAGAATGGGTAACGAGCTTGCAAGACGTGGTATAGCATATTCTTTCGGTGCTTCGGATTACTGGCTATGGAACGTTCTGGGAAGCCTTATCATTATCGGACCGTTTGTTTATCTGCACAAGCTCGCAAGAGCGTCTGTGCTTCTTGCAGAAGATTATAATATCAGAGGCTGAGCCGATACATATTTACATATTGTATAAGCACAAGTAAAGAAGGGGCGATTTTCCGGTTCCCTTTTCAATATTCAGTAAAGCTTATTTATCACCGAATACCTTGCGGTAGTCATCCTGGAACTTGATGATGCCCTGATCGGTAAGCGGATGCTTGGTCATCTGCTCAATGACCTTGTAAGGAACGGTCGCGATATCCGCACCGGCCAGAGCGCAATCGGTAACATGGATCGGGTTGCGGACAGACGCGCAGATGATCTCGGTCTTGTTCTCGGGGAAACGGGAGAACATGGCGGTGATCGTTTCGATCAGCTCAATGCCGGGCTGAGAAATATCATCCAGACGGCCAAGGAAGGGGCTGACATAAGTAGCACCTGCACGAGCGGCAAGAAGTGCCTGGTTTGCGGAGAAGATCAACGTGCAGTTGGTCGGAATTCCTTCGGAGGAGAGAACCTTGATGGCTTTCAAGCCTTCAACGGTCATCGGATCTTAACGACCATGTGCTTGGGGTCGAGCGCATAGATTGCTCTTCCCTCTTCGATCATGCCTTCAGCGTCCTCAGTGGTCGCTTTGACCTCGCCGGAGATCGGGCCGTCAACGATCTGGGCAATTTCTTTCAGAACGGTCGCATAGTCGCGGCCTTCTTTGGCGATCAGAGAAGGATTGGTGGTAACGCCAGCGATAACGCCCATGTCGTTTGCCTTACGGATTTCTTCAATATTGGCGGTGCCGATAAAGAATTTCATGATAATTACACTCCTGTCATTTGGTCAGAACGCTTGCGACAGCCGCTTTCCAGCCGTCATAGCGCTTTTTACGGGAAGATTCGTCCACCTTCGACAGATAGCGGGTGCGTTCTTCTTTTTCATAAACAGACTGATCCCACAGCCCCAGAGCAAAACCGGCAGCATAAGCTGCGCCGATGCCCGAAAGTTCTTCGTTTTTCGGAACTGCAACCGGGATCGAAAGCATATCCGACTGGAACTGCATCAGATATTTGTCTTTAGTCGGACCGCCGTCTACCCGGATCTCAGTGATCGGCAGACCGGACTCCTGCTGCATCAGCAGAACAAGATCGGTGATCTGATACGCAATGCATTCTTCCGCCGCCTTTACGATTTCGGCTTTTCCGGTGCTGCGGGTCATACCGACGATTGCGGCCTTTGCCTCACTGTCCCAATAGGGGGCGCCCAGCCCGGAGAAAGCCGGAACGAGGTAGGTCGTATCCTCGGGATTGGCCTTTGCAGCAAATTTGCCCGATTCGCGGGAAGCACCCAACAGCTTCACATCATCGACCAGCCATTTGATAACCGAGCCGGTATAGTTGATGTTGCCTTCCAAGACGTAGTTTACTTTCCCGCCCATGCTCCATGCCAGCGAGGTTACGATACCGGCGTCAGAGAAGATCGGTTTTTCACCAATATTCATCATAACGGAGGAGCCGGTTCCGAATGTCGCTTTAATCATGCCGGGAGTCAGACAGCCCTGCCCGAAGAGAGCGCCGTGACTGTCGCCGAGAACGCCGTGAATCGGGATTTCTTTGGAAAAGTACCCATCAAGATCGGTATAACCGTAAAGACCGTCGGAGTCGGTCACAGTCGGAAGCGTCTCCGGGTCAATTCCAAAGATCGAGCAGATCTCACTGTCCCAGGAAAGGGTACGGATATTGAAAAGCTGTGTACGGGAAGCGTTGGAGTAATCGCATCGGAATTCTTTTCCGTGGGTCATCTTAAAGACGAGCCACGAATCAATCGTGCCGCAGCAAAGGTGTCTGCCGGAAAGGTCGCCAGCGTTCCGGAGAACCCATGCGATCTTTGCCGCAGAGAAATATGGAGAGAGCCGCAGACCTGTGTGCTCGCACACCATTTCGGCATAATCAGACAGTCCTTCACAGATCTTTGCACCGCGTGCGCACTGCCATACGATCGCATCATAAACCGGAAGGCCGGTATCGCGATCCCAAACCAGAGCCGTCTCGCGCTGGTTGCTGATGCCGATGCCAATGACTTCGTCTTTGTTGATGCCGGTTTTTTCAATAATAGCACGGGCAACGCCTTTGGTGTTCTCCCAGATTTCCATCGGATCATGCGCGACCCATCCGTTTTCTGAAATCTTCTGTTTATGCGGAAGGTCGCTTCGGCCGATCAGCCGGGCGTCTTCGTCAAAAAGAAGGGCTTTGGTTCCGGAAGTGCTCTGGTCAATCGCCAGAATATATTTCATGCTGAAAACCAGTCCTTTCCCCTCCCGCACCGGATATGTCGATCCGATACGGGAGGAACAGTCGCTTATTTTAACAGTTCTTTTGCGGCAACAATGATACCGTCTTTATTCAGATGATAATAGTCAAAGACCTCGCGGGAATTACCGGTGATAACAGGAGCATCGGGCAGGCCCATGCAGGTGACTTTACGGGGAGCATTGGCTGCGACAATCTGGCAGACCATTGAACCGAGTCCGCCGATCCGGGTATGCTCTTCGATTACGATCACAGCTTTTGCTTTTTCAGCTGCACGGATAACTGCCTGTTCATCCAGCGGCTTGACGCAGTACATATCGAGCACACCGGCGGAGATCCCCTGCTCATTCAGTTCTTTGGAAGCGGCAACGGCTGCTTCTACCATTTCACCGCAGGCGATGATGGCAACATCCGTCCCTTCGCCGATAACGGTCGCTTTATCCATCTCAAAGGGGCAGTTGTCCTCCGAGTAAACATCCGGAACGGCGTTGCGGCCGACGCGGATATAAGCGGTCTGATCGTCCTGATAAAGCGCTTCCATCAGCTTACGGGTCTGGAAACGGTCGGAAGGAAGATAAACGCGCATTCCGGGGATCGATGCCATGTCAGCAATATCGGTCGCCGAATGATGGGTCATGCCGAGCGCGCCGTAGGAAACACCGCCCGAAATACCGATCAGCTTAACATTGGTATGGGAATAAGCGCAGTCAACCTTCGCCTGTTCCATGCTTCTGGTCGAGAGGAAGCATGCGGGAGAAGCCGCATAGGCTTTTTTGCCGCATTTAGCAAGACCGGCAGAGATCGAAACCAGGCTCTGCTCAGCGATGCCAACTTCAACAAACTGGTCGGGATATGTATCGGCAAACGGAGTCAGCGAAGCGCTTCCGCGGGAGTCGGAGCAGAGAACAACAACGTCTCTGTCCTCTTTAGCCTTTTCCATCAGAACTTCGCAGATCACCTGCTTATTCGCAATCTTATTCATTTGCCGCAGCCTCCTTTGCTTTCAGTTCCGCCATACCCTGTTCGTATTCTTCGGGAGTCGGAACTTTGTGATGCCATGCAGCTTTATTTTCCATAAAGGATACGCCGCAGCCCTTCGTGGTGTTGGCAACGATCAGGGTGGGTTTGCCTTTGGTGGCTTTTGCTTCGTCAAATGCACGATCCAACGCATCAACATCGTTTCCGTCGATCGAGATGACGTGCCAACCGAAGGTCGCCCAACGCTCTTCCTGGCTTTCCTGGTTCATAACATATTCGGTCGTGCCGGAGATCTGGAGACGGTTTCGGTCAATGACGGCGCAGAGATTGTCCAGCTTATAGTGACCGCCGGCCATGGCGCCTTCCCAGACGCTTCCTTCGGCAAGCTCACCATCGCCCATGACAACATATACGCGGTAATCGCGCTTGTCCATCTTACCGGCGAGTGCCATACCGATCGCGACCGACAGACCGTGGCCGAGAGAACCGGAGTTCATCTCGATACCATTGACTTTATTGTTGGGGTGACCGATGTACTTGGAGAGATACTGGGAAACCGTTTTCAAATCCTCGCGGGGGAAGAATCCTTTCTGGCAGAGAACCGCGTAAAGTGCCTCAACCGCATGACCTTTACTGAGGATAAAGCGGTCATGATCGGGATCATGAAAATTCACGGGAGTAACATTCATCTGCTTGTTATACAGGACGTTGAGCGTATCGATTACGCTCATGTCACCGCCGATATGTCCGCCCTTTGCGTGGTAGACGATATCGAGGATATCCTGACGCAGTTTGTAAGAGTTTGCTTTCAGGTTCATAAGTCTGTGTCCTTTCCTGATCAGGAGTCGGAAGAGATACTCTTTTCTCCTGGCTCTCCTTCATTTATTCTCCGCGAAGATATGCTTTGATTTCTTCGTCGTTATCGTCATAAAGGTCGGGCTTGACGCCGATGTATTTGCAGGCTTCGTAAAGTCTCGCGACAACATCGCCGTGAATACCGGCACAGTGATGAATATAGGGACCTTCGACAATCTTTGCCTCCAGCTTCTTCCAGTTTTTGACCTCGACCCAGAGATAGGTACCCTTGGTGTAAGGACCGTCAATACCTTTAGCGGTACCGAGCAGCAGGCTGTATTCGCCGTTGTCGCCGTCAAAACGGCAGAGGGTAACGTTGCCGTGTTTGCACTCGGCAGCAACCGCACCGGGGTAATCAAATGCCAGCGGATAGGTCAGCTGAGGACGCTCTTTAGCAAGAGAAAGGGGCCAGGGGCCGCAGTGCTGAAGCAGCTCAGCGTTGTCGTTGGTAGGATGGCGAACCGTCCAGTCAGCAAAGAATACGGGATGCTCGTCCATACCGGCAGCCTGAATCAGCAGAGAAGTGATCGCACCGTGGATATCGGTCTCACAGACGACCGGGAAGCCTTCATCAAAGAGCAGGGAGTTTGCACAGCAGGGCATAACGCCAAGTTCATCCTGAAGGGCGTTCCAACACTGAATAACAGCGGCGTTGCAACCGTATTTCTTTGCCATCGTTTCGATCGCAACTTTCATAGCGGCTACATTGTAAAGCTCGTCCTCGGTGACGTGGATGTCCATCTTCATTCGCATATAAGCGACGCAGGCTTCGACCAGCGTTTTTCCCTCTTTTGCCTTGTTGACGTTCTGAACCAGTTCGGTCATCGGAACGGGCGAAAGCTGGATGTTGAATTTCTCAAGCAGTTCACCTTCGTTGCACATCGTGCTCCAGAAGTCAAACGGACGGGTCGAGATCTGAAGGATGCGGGTATGACGGAAGGTGCGGACGATATTGCAGACGGCAAGGAAGTCCTTGATTCCCCGCTCAAATTCGGGATCGGTCAGGTTGCAGTTGGTCATGTAGGTGAAAGGTACGCAGAAACGGCGGAGAACCTTACCAGTCGCGAACAGGCCGCACTGGGAATCTCTCAGGCGGACGCCGGTTTCGGGATCGGGACATTCATCGCGGGGACCCCAGAGCAGAACCGGAAGATTCATTTCCTTGGCCAGTCTTGCGACCTCGTACTCGGTGCCGAAGTTTCCGTGAGGGAAGAAGATACCGTCAACCTTCTCGGCTTTGAATTTTTCCACAATTGCGGGCAGATCGTTGTCATCGTAGAGAAGCCCTTCTTTATTGATATCGGTGATGTCAACAAAATCCACGCCCAGTTCGCGCAGACGATCTGCGGTCAGATTGCGGTATTCAATAGCTGCAGGTGCGGAAAAGATACTGCGTCTGGTCGGTGCATAACCGATTTTAATTTTTGCAGGAGTCATAAAAATTCCTTCCTTTCTGAAATTAGAGACTGTCGGCATTTATCATAAGCGGTCAGTCAGTGCGTTTGCACACGCTTCCCCGCTCAACAAACTCAGTACAGATCTGAGATTTGGTCACAAACCGGTCGCCGTTCCGGATCAGTTCCAGAAGCCTTCGGACGGCTGTGCGTCCCATTTCCTGTTTATAAACATGAATGGTGGTCAGGCCGGGGGTAGTGATGCTGCAAAACGGAAGATCATCAAACCCGATGATCGATACGTCCTCAGGGATCCGGATCCCGTGATCCTGCATGGCCTTCAGTGCGCCCAGAGCAATGATATCGTTATCGGCTAGGAGTGCTTCGGGAAGCCTGATCCCGGCGGAAAGCAAACGGTTCATCTGTACTCTTGCCCCGTCCATCGTCGGAGGCAGAGAAATCAGCCCGTCTTCTGGGATCTCAATTCCATGTGCTTTAAGCGCCCGTTCATATCCTTCCTGGCGGTAGAAGAAGTTTTTGATGTTAATGTTGCTTTTCAGGTATCCGATCTCCTTATGACCATTTGCGATCAGATACTCGGCTGCGGCACAGGTCGAATCGGTGTTGCTGATCAGGACAGAGTTGAAAGAGGAGTTTTCAAACCAGTTATCCAGTACAACGACCGGTGCCAGCGCGCTTTTGAACTTAGCGGCTTCTTCTTCATCCAACTCGGTTGCCAAAAGCAGGATACCGCTTGTCGGATCGGTCAGAAGCTGTTTTAAGCGTTCGTCATAATCCGGCGCAGACCGGTTCAGGTTCCAGATCACCGTTTCAAAATTCCCGACCCGGCTTTCCATCTCGACTCCTTCGATCAGGGCGGAGAAAAAAGGCGTATCGGAAACGACCTGTCCGCTGTCTTTATAAATGACGAAACGAATGCTGTGGATATTTCCGCCTTCGGATAAATATCCGCAGGCATGGGCGGCTTCGAGAATCTTTGCGGCGGTTTCATGGTTGACGCCGCGTTTATTGTTAAGCGCGTTGGATACAGTTGCCGGAGAAAATCCGGTCATTTCACTGATCTGTCGGATACTCGCTTTCATCTCGTTCCCTCCTTTGTTTTTATTATAATACGTGTGTTGCAAAAACACAAGTGTTTTATATAAATCTTCATATAAATTTTTAGATTTTGTCTTTATGCAAATTACTCAACCGTTCCGACTCCGTCGCCGTCTTTACGTCTGAATTCCAGTGGCGTCATCCCTTGAGAACGTTTGAACTGGCGCGCCTGCTTTGAATAGACAACCGCCGTATACTCTTCGCCACGCTGTGAGGTGCGTTGCCTTGTTTCTATTCCGAGCTTTACACCCTGCTCAGTAGGCAGTCTGGTTTTTCTGCCGCTCGGAAGCTCGGTGTTTTCAAGTACGCCCTGTTCTTCGAGCCATTTTGACACAGAGCCTGTTTTAAGCGTACCCGACTTTTCTTCATCAACATAAGAATTGATATTCTGCGTTATATCCGTTGCCGTAACGAATTTCTCCGTGGAAGTAAGCTTCTGACGCATTTCGTCTGTGACCTCAAACGGCAGTCTGTTACGTTTTTCTCTCGGCAAGCCGTTCATTTCAGCTATTGCGTCTATGTTGTCAAGCACAAACTGCTGTGCCGCAGGGCTGAGCATTATTGCGTATCCCGGAAAACCGCCCGGAGTGAAATATTCATTAAGCCGTATGTCCTCGGAAATGCCGTTTTCGGTCGGCACTCTTTTGAGCTTGCCGTTAGGCAGTGTTTCTTCCGTCAGCATGCCTATCACGGTCAGCCAGTCGGCGATTGCAGAGCCTTTCAGCTTTACGGAAACATCGCTGTCAATATGCTTGTTTATCATATCCGTAAAGGTTGACAGCGACACTTCATTTATAAAACATCTGAATTTTGCCCGTGCCTCGTCGGTTATTACCACACTGCCCCGCTTATGCGGCCTTACGGATTCGGTAACTTGCGGCTTTGCCACCTCTCCGCCGTTTTCAATCACCTTTTCAAGTATCCCCGAAATGTAGAAAAAGCATCGTGACAGCTTGACGTTATTGATAATATCGCCGTCCGGCACAGGCTTATCGGTAAAAGGGTCTATTCCGTTTGCGAGCTTGTCTATGTATTCCTTGGCATGCTTCATAGTTTCGAGTTCTGTAGGCATAGCGATTCCTCCGTAAAAATATGTTAATTGATTTTAGCACAGATGAATCGATATTTCAATACGAAAGCAGTTATTGCCCCGTAATCCGCAACGACATCGGCTGGTTATATTTTGGTAGCACGCTCAGCGTGATACTGTGTGTTATACGCATATGCTGTATTCATACAATCTCAGTTTTCTCAGTTCATCAAGGTATATCTTTCTCTCTTTGCTTATCTCGTCTTTCTCCTTAGCCAGCATAGAGCCGTACTTCATGAACAGATTGTCCTCTCTTATTTTTTCAATATCCTCTGAATATTTTGTGTATGCCATATTTATCTTCCTTTCTGCATTACTTGTTCATCTTCTTGTTTTCGAGCTGTTCAAAATCCAGTCCGTAGCGTTCTTCGAGAGCCGTCATAAGTTCTGCAATGCCCAAGCCTATGTAAAGGTGATTGGAGCCGAACTTGTATTTCATCGTGTGAAAGACCTCCGGTGTAAAATCGTGTATCCTACTTGCTATGTTGCCTCTGATTTTGTATTCCTCTCCGTCCTCTTTGATTTTCAGGCACACGGGATATCTCATCTCTCTGCCGTACTCATCGTTATACCCGTCATACGAATTGGGGTTGTAGCAGTTGCTGCCTATGTGCTGTTCCAGCTCACATATAAGTCTGATTGTCTTTTCGTTGATTGTCATTTATAACTTCTCCTTTAGATTAATTTTTGTTTATGCTCCCGTACATCTGTTTTTCTACATTTTCTCACGTCCTCTCTGTGTGCAACTCCCACCGCTCTGCTACTAATCACCAGGTGGGGACTCACTGCTTTTTGTTTTACTTTTGTATGACTCTGCGTTCTCACGCTGTCGCTACTTACATATATAAGACCACACTGTCACGCTGTTGCACCATACATATATAAGACCGCACTGCACGCTTAGTCAAAGCACTGACTATTGCGGCATTCGCATAGCTATATGACATCACGGCATCACTTCCAAAAACGCTTCGTCATCTACGGTACTCACCAAGTATGGAGCAGATTATTGTGAATATAATAAAATTAAATAATTTTCACAATCGGCTTCCTCCCGCCATAGAGCGTTAGATTATCCTGGAATACTGCATACACCGAAAAACAAGCGATATTTTTTCACCAAAAATTTCATCTGATATTTAAAAAATCTCCGAACATAATAATGTTGCAAGGTCAAAAGGACCTGCATAACAAATACGGAGGAAAACAACAATGGCTAGTACCAATAAAAAGAACAAGGCAGCATTAAACAGCATCAAGATGCAGGCTGCAAGTGAAGTAGGCGTACCCCTTAAGGACAACGGCTACAACGGCGACCTTACTTCAAAGCAGGCAGGTTCAATCGGCGGTCAGATGGTAAAAAAGATGATCGAATCCTACGAAATGTCAAACAAGCAGTAACCTGAAATATTGCGATCGGTCCGGTGCCATTCAACAGGCATCGGACCGATTTATTTGCATAATAATATACGCACGGACTTTTGATGAAAGAAATCCGCTCAAAAAATTCAAATAATGCGAAAAAGATATTGAACTTTTGCAAGAATAGTGCTATAATTTTCTTTGTACAATCAGTCGGTACTGCAAGCATACATAATTTTCCTGTGCTTTCATCGGACAGATGCTGAAAGGAAACGGTATTTCGCTTGCATAAGGCAGACGAGCTGCCGCTATGGCGGAAATTACGGCGAGAAAATCGCTTTCAGGAAGGAATGTTTTTACAATGGAAATCAAAATTGAGAAAACTAAAACACCTAAGGCAAAGCCCGTTGACGAAACAAAGCTCGGTTTCGGTCACATATTTACCGATCATATGTTCGTTATGGAATATGACACGGGCAAGGGCTGGCATGACGCAAGAATAGTTCCCTACGGGGATATTTCTATTTCACCTGCCGCTATGGTTCTTCACTACGGACAGGAAATCTTCGAGGGTATGAAGGCATACAGAACTCCCGACGGCAGCATTCAGTTCTTCCGTCCGGAAGAAAACTTCAAGAGAATGAACATCTCCGCTGAGCGTCTTGTTATCCCTCAGTTAAACGTTGACGATTGCTTACAGGCTCTCCACGAGCTTGTAAAGATAGATGCGGACTGGGTACCTCATACAGACGGTGCTTCGCTTTACATACGTCCGTTCATATTTGCCGCAGATCCGTTCCTCGGCGTTCGTCCCGGCGACAAGTATTACTTTATGATAATCATGTCACCCTCAGGCGCATATTACGCTTCAGGTCTTGATCCCGTTAATATCTATGTTGAAACAAACTATGTCCGTGCAGTAAGAGGCGGTATGGGCTTTACAAAGACAGGCGGTAACTACGCCGCATCGCTCATCGGTCAGGACGAGGCTCACAAGCAGAACTACTCACAGGTACTGTGGCTTGACGGTGTTGAGCGTAAGTACATTGAAGAAGTAGGTGCTATGAACATCTTCTTCGTAATCGACGGCGAGGTTGTTACTCCCGCACTTCAGGGCTCTATCCTTTCGGGTATCACAAGAAAGTCATCTATAGAGCTGTGCAAGAAGTGGGGTCTTAAGGTAAGCGAAAAGAGAATCACAATACAGGAAATCGCAGACGCTTACGATGCAGGCAAGCTGAATGAAGTATTCGGTACAGGTACAGCCGCTGTTATCTCACCTGTAGGTCACTTAAAGTGGGGCGATAAGGTTATGCTTATCAACGACAACAAGATAGGACCTATCTCTCAGCGTCTTTACGATACAATGACAGGTATGCAGTACGGCAAGCTCCCCGATGAAATGGGTTGGATCGAAAAGCTGTAAGGCGCTGTAAGTTCCGACCTTTCTGTACAGCGAAACGGTCGGGAATAAATGTTGTATATTATATTTTAATCGGCACTTAATAAACGCAGATAAGCACGACGATCATTTTGTTGTTCAAAACCCTTATGGGGTCGCAGGGGCGTAGCCCCCGACAGGGATGAGGGGCGGTAGCCCCCATCTCTCCTCGGCACGGACGCCGAGGCTGCACGCCCAAAGGCTCTGTGCAGGATGCACACATACGGTTGAACTGAGTCGGTGCAGGACGCACCGACAACGAACAACCGTGAATGCACCGATGCAGAGCCATCAAAGCGTGCACCCATAGTTAATTTGCAATTAAAAATGATACGCCGTGCACTGCTTTTAAACGCAAAACATGAAAGGAAATTTCGCACATGAAAAACACAGAAAAAACCATGGATAAGCTGGTTGCTCTCTGTAAGGGCAGAGGCTTTATATATCCCGGCAGTGAGATATACGGAGGACTTGCAAATACATGGGATTTCGGACCTCTCGGCGTTGAGCTGAAGAACAACATCAAATCCGCATGGCGTAAAAAATTCATACAGGAGTGCAAGTACAACGTAGGTCTTGACAGTGCTATCCTCATGAACCCTCAGACATGGGTAGCATCGGGTCATATCGGCGGATTTTCCGATCCCCTTATGGATTGCAAGGCTTGTAAGACACGTCACAGAGCGGATAATCTTATCGAGGACTTTGACGGCACAAACTGTGCGGGCTGGTCAAACGAGCAGATGATGGATTATATCCGTGAAAAAGGCATCACCTGCCCCAACTGCGGCAAGGCTGATTTCACAGACATAAGACAGTTCAACCTTATGTTCAAGACATTCCAGGGTGTTACAGAGGACTCTAAGAGCGAGCTTTACCTCCGTCCCGAAACAGCGCAGGGTATCTTCGTAAACTTTATGAATATCCAGCGTACTACCCGTAAAAAAGTACCTTTCGGTGTTGCACAGGTAGGTAAGTCATTCAGAAACGAGATCACTCCCGGCAACTTCATCTTCCGTGTAAGAGAATTTGAGCAGATGGAACTTGAATTCTTCTGCAAGCCCGGCACAGACCTTGACTGGTTCTATTTCTGGAAGGACTACTGCAAGAAGTGGCTCCTGTCCCTCGGCATAAACGAAGAAAACTTAAGACTGCGTGATCACGATAAGGAAGAGCTTTGCTTCTACTCAAAGGCTACAACCGACTTCGAATATCTGTTCCCGTTCGGCTGGGGCGAGCTTTGGGGCGTTGCGGACAGAACCGACTACGATCTTACACAGCACATCAAGACAAGCGGTCAGAAGATGGAATATTTCGATCCCGAAACAAACGAGAAGTACGTTCCTTATGTTATCGAACCCTCGCTCGGTGTTGAGCGTCTGTTCCTTGCAGTTATAACTGAGGCTTATGACGAAGAACAGCTCGAGGACGGCACAACGAGAAACGTTATGCACTTCCACCCCTACTTAGCTCCCGTCAAGGCGGCAGTTCTGCCCCTGTCAAAGAAGCTTGCCGACAAAGCAGGCGAGATTGCAGACGAGCTGTCAAAGTACTTCTGCGTTGACTATGACGATGCAGGCGCTATCGGCAAGAGATACAGAAGACAGGACGAGATCGGTACTCCCTTCTGCATCACATACGACTTCGACAGTGTTGAGGACGGTTGCGTAACAGTCCGTGAGCGTGACTCTATGAAGCAGGAAAGAATGCCTATCGCAGATGTAAAGAAGTACATCGAGGACAGAATTGCGTTCTGATAAGATAGATGATATGATATAGCAAAACGAGGTGCCAACGCACCTCGTTTTTTATTTTCATAATACTTCTCCCCCTCTTGCATTTCTTCCCCCTTTATGCTATACTTATCCTTAACCGAATATCGAAAATACGGTACGAAAGGCTTTTTGCCCGGTAGGTAATAGGGAATCCGGTGAGAATCCGGAGCAACCGTCATTACTGTATCTGAGCCTATGCTCACAAGTCAGAATACCCCCGTATTTTTCGGCATTGTCTCTTGGACGAGGAAGAAGTACAGCCGATCTTCAGCTAAGGCTGTACCTTTATGCTTTTTTGCATATCCGTATGGCTTATGTTTGCTATGCTTAAAGATCAGTTGTGCTTTCACTTTTTGGTGAAGGCATTTTTTATTGCCGTTTTTCGTATTTGTTTACGGAGGTGACGTTATGGCGGACGAAAAAATGAGCAAGGCTGTCGCTATGCTTTGCGAAAAGTATGAACAGCTTGGCACTCTGCCCAAACGCTCCGATTTTACTCCAAGCGAAGTCTGCTTTATAAAGCAGAAGCTGGGTCCGTGGACAAGGGCGCTTGAAGCCGCAGGGCTGAAAGAGCCTCCTGCGGTTTCAGCAAAGGAGAAAAGCCGTGAAAAGCGTGAACGCTCCAGACAAAGAAGAAAAGCAGCAAAACGCAGATTAGACGGTTAAGCCTTACGGCAAAAAAGAATAAAGGAAGGTAAAACTATGACAAATGTAAAGAAATTTACAGCAAAAGTGACAGCTTTACTGCTGGCGCTTTCACTGGCACTGCTGTCAGTACCGCAGGTGAGCTTTACTGTATTTGCCGATGACGACCTCGGAAGCGTCCGTGTTATTGTAGAAAACACAACGTTTACCGAAGCGGTCAGCGGCGGTAACGCTCCTGCATGGACAGGCACCAAGGTCGACAAGTGGGTATCGCTTGATAAAAATTCAAGCGCTATGACCTGCATAAAGGACGCTATTGAAAGCTCAGGCTTTACACAGACCGGCGCTGATGCAGGCTACATAAGTGAGATTGCAGGACTTAAAGAAAAAGCCGGCGGTTCAATGAGCGGCTGGATGGGTACGCTCAACGACTGGTTTACAAACGAAGGCTTCACAGCCTATACCGTTGCTAACGGCAAGCTCGTAAGCGGCGATGAAATCCGTATGCAGTACACTATGGACTGGGGTGCAGACCTCGGCAGTGACTGGAGCGGTACAGATACATCGCTTAAAGCAATAAGCAGCGATTACGGCACACTTTCCCCCGAATTCAGCGCAAAGACCTATAATTATACTCTTACTGTTCCTTTCGGCACAAAGAGCATCAATTTCCGTCCTACCGCACTGAACAAGAATTTCAAGACGGTAAGCAAGATCGGCGACAAGACGCTGAGCCTTACAAAGCCTACTGAAATAAAGGACGGCGATGTTATCACCGTTACTGTAGGCGAGGGTGCAGCAGCAAGCACTTATAAGGTAACAATAAAGGAGGGCACAAGACCCGCCGCACGTTTTGACAGCTTTGCACTTTCGGCTTTCTCGCTTGACGGCTGGGACAATGACGCTTTCGACCCCGAAAAGCTCGAATATGATGTAAAGATAAAGTCTTACAGTACATCATCTTTCTATATCAACAGCGGAACTAAGTTCAACAAGGACCTGCTGAAGTGCTATGCGGTATACACCGATATAAACGGAGTTGCACAGAGAAACGAGATAAAGTCCGGTAGCTTCAACAGCATTTCTAATATTCCTTTCGGCTTGACTAAGCTGATTTTAGAGCTTTGCTACATTGACGATGAAAGCATAAAGACGCAGTATGTGTTCAACATAACACGTCCCTATGACTACACTGCGGAAATCGCAAGCACAAGCGGCATCACGCTTGTTCCTGCCGGCAGAGAGCTGTATGCGACAAAGTACAACGGCTTTGCAGAAGGAACGGTTTTCAGAAATGACGAAAACGGCAATGTGACCGATACGACCGGCACAAACGCAGAATGCCACAGCTACACAGCCTATGTTTTGGGAAGCACCGACGGAGTTGCGCTTACTCTCAAGGGCAAAACCGCAAACGTTCATTTCAGAGCGAAGGCAGACGGCGAATACACAGAACTTAAAAGCGGCGAAACAACTCCCGCATATTCCTTTAGCAAGGACGGCACTGTTACAGTATCAATAGATGTGGTTTCGGACGGCGATTATCTTACAGACAAGTTTGATGATGCAGACAAGATTACAAGCTACAAAATAAAGCTAGTAAAGGCTGACGTTTCTATAAAGAACGTACACTTTACAGAGCTTAAAAGCGAACACGGCGATATGTATCCCGCATTCGACCCGTCACTTCTCAGCTATAATATAGTTATAGCAAATAACGCAGAATTCCCCACAGTATATTTCAAGGTTGCCGACGGTTGCACAGTTAAGATAGGCAACGATGCCGCAACAGCAGATGAAAACGGCGTTTACAGTCTTGTTACCAAGAGCGCAAACACTACTGTAACGGTAACAGACGGCACTCTTTCAGAAAGCTATACTGTCAAGGCTACAAAGAGAAGCAAGTATGACGTACCCGACAAGGTCGTTGATTATCTTTGCATCAACAGCCAGTACACCAACGTTTCCTACGGTGTAGGCCCCGAGCAGACGCTCGCAGGCACTATAAAATCACTCGGTAACTTCGGCGGTTATATCACATATTACTATGAAAACCCCGTAACAGACGACCCCTCAAACCCCTACGGCCTTGACTTCTACGCTTACGGCAACAGCTTTGTAAGCGGCGGAAGTGCGGCTGAAAGCGGACAGGTATATGTTTCTGAGGACGGCAAAACATGGTATGCACTCGCAGGAAGTGAGCATTTCGAAGATACGACCATTATCGATTACGAAGTGACATACAAAAAGACAGCCGACGGTAAAACAAGCTGGACAGACAATCAGGGCAACTCAAACGACGGCTCAAAGCAGACAGGCAGATGGGTTTCACCCAGCGTTTATTATATGAACGATCTTGCAAAGGGCGATACTGTCACACTCAGAGGCGTTGTTATCCCCAGCGTTCAGGGTAGTATACAGGGCGACAGCTCAACAGCTTCCTTTGTAGGCACGACAAGGTTTGGCTATGTTGACTACTTCAAGAACGGCACGATAGGCACTAATGTAAACGCATACAGCGAAAATGCCGAATCAAACGGTTTCGACTTAAAGTGGGCGGTAGATGAAAACGGCAACCCCGTTACATTCAAAAACGGCGTTCACTATATAAAGATACAGACAGCAAGCAACATCTGGGCAGGCGTATTCAACGAGAAATCGACAGAGGTTTCTTATGTTGTAAGAACAACTGCAAACGAGCAAGAGGTCGGCACGACATCGCTTCCCGGAAAAATAGTCTTAACAGACGCAAACGGCAAGACAATAAAGGAAATCACTCCCGATGATAACGGTGTTTACGAGATAAGCACAGGCATCGAGGAAAGCGTGAACGTTTCCGTTTCGGGCGCTGACGATGATAACATTTATATCAACAATCAGCGTGTAGCATCCGGCACAGAGGCTAAAATCGCACTTAATCAGTCTGAAATAAAGGTTGTCAGAATAATCGTTCAGAACGGCGAAAAACAGCCCGTATACGCTTACCTGAAGCTCGTTCCCGATGATGTAAAGGCGGCTGAGCAGGTTGAAGAACTTATTGACGCTATAGGCAATGTAACGCTCGACAGCTATGACAGCATCACAGCGGCAAGAACGGCTTATGACAAGCTCAGCGACAACGCAAAGACGCTTGTAGGAAACTACGAAACCTTAACAGCCGCAGAAGAAGCTCTCGCTAAGGCTGAGGCTGACGTTATAAGCAATGCGATAAAGGCAATAGACGCAATCGGCAAGGTAACCGCTGACAGCAAGGATAAAATTCAAAATGCAAAGGACGCTTACTCGGCAGTTCCCGAGCGTTTAAGAGATAAAGTCACAAATTCGGATACTCTTGACAAGGCAACAGAAAGATTTGCCGTTATCGACACGATAAAGCAGGCAGGCACAAAGAGCGAAGAGCACTTCGACACTGTTCTCGGCACTCTTGCGGATAACAATATCTACCCCGTTCAGTCTATCGGCGGTGAATGGTCGGTTATCGCACTCGCAAGAGCAGGAAAGCTCTCTGCCGACAAGGCGGCAAAATACTACAGCGAGCTTTGCGAAGCAGTAAAGGCTAACGGTTCAGACAGACTTTCGGACAGAAAGCCTACAGAGAACGCAAGAGTTATAATCGCTCTGTCCTCACTCGGAAAGAATTCCGCAGACATCGCAGGCTATAACCTGCTGAGCGGTCTTGACGATATGGACTATATCACATCGCAGGGTATCAATGCGGTTATATTCTCACTTATAGCATTCGACACTACAGATTACAGCGCAAAGACGCACGATGAACTTATCACTTATATCGTTGACAATATGACGGGCAAGGGCTGGGCGCTCGCTGGCAATACCGCAGATGTTGACCTTACGGCTATGGCTATACAGGCTCTCGCTCCCTATGCGGCTGACGAGAAGGTAAATGCGGCTATAGACAGCGGTCTTGAGTTCCTTGCAGAATCTCTTGACGAGAACGCAAGATATGCAAACGGCAGTGAAAGCACCTCGCAGGTACTTATCGCACTTGCCGCTCTCGGCATCGACCCGCTTACAGATTCAAGATTCATCGTTGACGGCATCACGCTTATCGACGCACTTGAAAGCTACGCTACAGAAAACGGCTACAGCCACACACTCGGCGGCGAAGAAAACTATATGGCTACCGAACAGGCGGCGCTCGCTCTTACAGCTTATGAGCTTTCAAAGGACGGCTCTTCACTTTACGAAATGTCTGCGAAGGCTGAGCCGACAGAACCCGAAAATCCCGATACGCCCGCACAGCCCGGCGATTCTGTAAAGCCCGGCGACTGCTCGGGCAAGCCCGAAGATAAAAACGATCCCATAAATCCCGGTACAGGCGTACTTGTAACAGGCGGTATGGCAGTTCTCATCTCAGGCGCAGTTATGCTTATTTCGAAGAAAAAGCGCAAATAAGTAAAACTATTATGTAAATGCTTGTTCCGTACCTGTTTTTATGATAAAATAGGTGCGGAACAATTTTTGCATAACCGATATTTCACGGAGAAAAAATGAAAGCTTTTTTTGATAAATACAAATATATACTCGGTCTTGGGCTGGCTCTTGTCGTTGTGGTGATAATTGCGGTAGTTTCCGCCGCTATGGGAAAAGATGCCGCCGAAAACAGCGGTATATCATACGTTACCCCCGAAACATCATCGTTTACAACCGTAGAAAGCCTTGTCGCAACAACGGCTTTTCAAACAGACGTCAATTCTCAGACAACGCCCGCAACAACCGTTACGGACATTTCTTCACAAACCTTACCTGAAAGCGAAAAGCCGGAAACAACGGCAATAACCTCTGTCGCATCAACATCAGCTACCGCCGCAGACATTTCAAAGCCAACCGAAAAGCCCGTTTTTACATCCGCCCCGACATCTTCGGCAAGTCCGGCATCTTCAAAAGTCACAACAGTATCGACCGCTTCATCTGTAATATCAACGACCCCGAAGCCAGACAAACCGATAAAGAAATATGACAACACATGCACATTCGTTATAGAGTGCAAAACCATACTCAACAACAAGGATAAACTGAAAAAAGGACTTGAAAAGTACGTTCCCGATGATGCCGTAATATTCAGCGGAACGGTCGGATTCGACAGCGGTGAAAGCGTATACGATATACTCCGCCGTATCTGTGACGAGAACAGCATTCAGATGGAGGCAAGCTACACCCCTGCGTTCAGCTCATACTATGTCGAAGGTATAAACAACCTTTATGAATTCGACTGCGGACAAGGCTCAGGCTGGATGTACAGTGTAAACGGCGTTTTCCCGAACTACGGCTGTTCATCATACAAGCCAGTAAACAACGACAAGATAGCGTTCCGCTATACCTGCGAGCTTGGCTATGACCTTTAAAACTAAGGAGCAACAATGGAAAGAACACACCCTGTAACAGCGGCAATGTATTTTCTGTCGGTGATACTTATAACCGCAATAGTGCAAAGCCCCGTCTTTATGGCGGAGGCTCTTGTCTGCTCTGCCGTTTTTGCTTTTTTACTGAACGGAAAAACCGCCGCAAGAACGCTTTTTGTAATGCTCCCTATGGCACTGCTTGCGACGGTTATAAATCTTCTGTTTTCAAACAGAGGCATAACCGAGATTGCAAAATTGCCCAGCGGCAACAGTATCACACTTGAAACGCTTATTTTTTCGCTGTTTACAGGCGCTATGACAATATCGCTCGTTATGTGGTTTATCGGACTTAACAAGTGTATGACAAGCGACAAAACGGTATATCTTCTCGGAAAAGCACTGCCGTCACTCGCTTTGCTGTTATCAATGACGCTTCGTTCAGTGCCTATGTTTGCAAGACGGGCAAAGCAAGCGGCGGCGGCTCAGCGTTTTGTAGGAAACGATATATACGAGGGCAACTTTAGAAGCCGTATCAGAAGCGGTGTTCACGTTCTCTCCGTTGCGGTAACGGATACACTTGAGCATAGTGCATATACCGCCCGCTCTATGAAATACAGAGGTTACGGTACAGCAAAACGTACAGCCTACAGCATATTCCGCTTTGCGCCGTCCGACTTTATTATAATGTCTGTTACCGTGATATGCACAACCGCAATTATTATTCTTTTTGCAAGCGGTAAAGCCTATTATCTCTATTATCCCGAATTTATCCTGCCGCTGACAGCTTTCGATATTTCTGCGGATGTTTTCTGGCTCATACTTTGTGCGATGCCTGTTGCAGCCGAGCTTTATTCACGTTTTAAACGGAGGGAAAGAAATGGAACTTTATAATATTTCAAATCTGTCATATTCCTATCCCGGCTCGGATATGAACGCACTCTCCGATATTTCGCTTAAAATAAACAAAGGAGAATTCGTAATACTCTGCGGCAGCTCGGGAAGCGGAAAATCCACCCTTTTAAATCTTATGAAAGCACCTGCCGACGCAGGAACGCAAAAAGGAAAAATTTCTTTCAGCGGTCATTTTGCCGGCTTTGTCACGCAGTTTACCGACGAGCAGATCGTCTGCGACAAGGTTTGGCACGAACTTGCCTTCGGTGCGGAAAGCATAGGACTTTCACAAAACGAAATACGCTCGCAGGTTTCCCAGACCGCTTTGTTCTTCGGCATAGAGGACTTGCTGTACTGCGACTGCGACAAGCTCTCGGGCGGTCAGAAGCAGATGATTAACTTAGCGTCTGTAATGGCTATGAATCCCGATGTACTGCTCCTTGACGAGCCGCTCTCACAGCTTGACCCTATCGCATCCACGCAGTTTATTTCACTGCTTGTGAGAATAAACAAGGAACTTGGTACGACAGTGATTGTTGCGGAGCATCAGCTCGGCGGTCTTTTGTCCGTTGCAAAGCGTGTGGTTATGCTCGACAACGGCAAGGTGTGTCACGACGGCGACGCAAGCTCTCTTACAGAGCATCTGTCAGAAAACAATCACCCTATGCTTTTTGAAATGCCGGCAGGTGTAAGATCAAGCGCATCTGTCAGCAATGTTCTTCCACTGCTTGACGTTCCCTCCGCTAAGAACTGGTATACATCCTACGGAGAAAAACACACGCTCGTATCACCTGCCGCCGCAGACGATACGCTGTCGGAGGAAAGCTGTATATCCGTTAAAAATCTGTCTTTCGGCTATAAGAACAGCAAAAGAGATATTATAAGAAACCTTTCGCTTGACATAAAGCAAGGGAGCATAACCGCAATTGTGGGCGGCAACGGCGCAGGAAAATCGACCCTGCTAAGCCTTATCTGCGGTACGCTTAAGCAAAACAGCGGAAAAATAATGATAAGCGGCGGAAAGATAGGTTTTCTTCCGCAAGACCCTACCCTGCTTTTCAATAAGGAAACGCTCAGAGAAGAATTTACCGGCAATGCCGATGAAATAGCCGCCGCATTTAATCTTACGCACCTGCTGTCACGTCACCCGTTTGACTTATCCGGCGGGGAGCGGCAGAAGGCGGCGCTCGCAAAGCTCGTTTCCTACGGTGCGGATATACTTCTTCTCGATGAGCCGACTAAGGCGGCGGACGCAGTATATAAGCAGATGTTCTCGGCATTATTGAAACAGCTTAAAGCAGACGGGAAAACGATTGTGATTGTCAGTCACGATATGGATTTCTGTGCTGAAACAGCGGATATATGCGCCCTGCTTTTTGACGGTGAAATAAGCGTATCTCTGCCACCGTCACAGTTCTTTGCCGATTCTTCATTCTTCACAACAGACAGTGCGAAAATCGCCAAAAACGTATGCGATAATGTTTACACTGTCGCAGGGCTTATAGCTTCTCTCGGAGGAAAGGCTGAAAACTACGGCGATCTCTCCGGACGTTTTCACGGCATAAAAGGCGATAAGCCCGACACAGCAGTACCGCAACGCAAAAAACGCAAAAGGCTCTCGGTTTTCCGAAAGGTAATGCTTTCGCTCGGCAGTGTCGGATTTGTTTTTATGCTTTTAGCCGGTACCGGCATATTCCCTTTTGAGATACCGTCAGAGCCGTTCTGGCTGCAATATGCGTTGCTGTGCGTTCCTATGATTATGCTTATAATCGGCGTTGCCCCGAAAAACTCAATGGCAAAGCCGCCCGTAACCGCAAAAAAAGTAACTCCGTCCGATATTGTTGCAGGCGTTATAACCGCTATTCTTATTCCTTTCACAGTGATACTCGGCACACTTTTTATCCCTAACGGCACAAGAAAGCATCTGCTGATAATTCTTGCCGTGCTTGTCGAGTGCCTTGCCGCTTTCTTTATCAGCTTCGAAAAAAAGAAGCCGTCCGCAAAGGATATAGCGGTGCTTGCCGTGCTTTCTGCGGCAGCTGTCGCAGGAAGGGAGCTTTTCTTTATGTTCCCGCAGTTCAAGCCCGTTGCCGCAATCGTTATCATAAGCGGAACGGCACTCGGCGCGCAGGCAGGCTTTCTTGTCGGTGCGGTTTCCATGCTTGTATCGAATATGCTGTTCGGTCAGGGTATGTGGACGCCGTGGCAGATGTTTGCAATGGGGCTTCTTGGCTTTTTCGCAGGTATCATCTTCTCGAAAAAGCGCAACACGCTTGCCCTTTGTATATACTCCTTCCTGTCAGTCCTCGTTATTTACGGCGGAATAATGAATATATCAAGTGTGCTTACCTACACGACCGATATAAACTTACAGACAATTACCGCATATATCATCTCCGGCATACCCTTTGACCTTATCCACGCAGTATCCACAGTAATATTTGTGCTTATAACAGGCGACGCACTATTGAAAAAATGTTGCCGTCTGAGAGTAAAATTCGGATTATTTCAGTGATTTCAATAAATTCGGCAAAATTTCTGACATATTATCCCATTTTTCAACTTTATTTTTGATTTGTTATTGAAATGCGCCTTTCTTTAAATTATAATTTTATTATCGGATAATTGTAAAGTGAGGTGGGAGCATGGCTTATGTACTCGAGGTTATAAGCAAAGATGGGAAAATCAAATACATTAATTCCGCAAAAGCAACCGTATATTGTCCGGAATACGCTGCACGGTATGATGACAAGAAAACTGCTATGACAGTAGCGGCGGCACTCCTGAGAAATGAATGCTACCGGTCTATAAGTGTTAAAAAGCTCTCGTTGGAGCTATGTGTTGCTTCGTATAAAAGAAACCGTTCATTATCATTCAATTTAATTTATCCCAATATATATAAGGGTAGCAGCTACAAATAAAACGGCTGTTTTATCTGCGTTTTCAGCAGAAAAAACTCACGCTGTTAAAAATTATGAACGTCTGCATTTATGTACAAACTTTCCCGTAAACAAAAATGACGTCACGCTTTTCGGCGTGACGTCATTTTCATATATATCAAGGAGAACTGAAAGCATTTATTCCTTTACAGAGCCTGAAACAAGGTTGCTGTAAATAAACTTCTGCATCGAAAGGAAGATTATTAACGTAGGTATGATACAGATAATTACACCGGCGAAGATAATTTCCCACTGCGAGCCGTAAGGACCGATGAACTTGTAAAGGGCTGTTGATACGACCTGAAGTCCGTCACTGGGCATATACAGGTTTGCTGTATAGAAGTCGTTGTATATGCTTACAAACTTGATTACAAGCACGGTCGCAATAGCAGGACGGAGCATAGGGAGAATAATGCTCAGGTATACTCTCGGATATGAACAGCCGTCAAGTATCGCACTTTCGTCAAGGGATACGGATATGTTATTGAGGAACTGTATGAAGATATAGATCGAAACTATATCCGTACCGATATAAAGGATAATCGGTGCGGCGAGGGTGTCATAAAGACCGAGTGCGTGCACTACCTGGAATACCGTTACCTGCATAGAGATATTCGGCAGGAGTGCGGCAATAAGGAATATATTCTTTACAAGCTTAGTGAACACCATTGTAAAACGCTGTACAACAAAGGCGGTCATAGTACCTGTGATTATTGTTCCCGCACACGAGAACACAAGGATAATAGCGGTATTGATAAGGCCTTTCATTACGTTACCCTGCAGGAACGCCGTCTTGAAGTTTGAAAGCTCCACCACCTTAGGAAGCTCAAACGCTCCGCTTGTCAGAAAATCCTCGTGGCTTTTCAGCGAGCCGAGTAATACGACTACCAGAGGCACGATAACTATAAGGCAGGCTATGACAAGCACGGCGTATTTCAATACGTCTATCAGTATTCTTACACCCTTAGGCGTTTCCTTGAACCTGTATTTATCCATATTGAAAGAGGTCTGTCCGGAGTTTTCGGTTGTTGTGATATTGTCTGTCATTGTTACACCTACTTTTCTTCCTTAAAGAATATCTTCTGGATTATCGTAATCACTATTATTATAAACAGCAGGACGATAGCCATTGCGGATGCAAGTCCGATCTTCTGGTACTGGAAGCCAGTTTCGATCGTCTTGATAACGAAGGTCGATGTTCCCATCTTACCGCCGGTTATAATATACGGTATCTCAAATACAGATGCAGCACCCTTTATGGCAAGGATAAGCTGTAATGCGATGATTGTTCTGATACCGGGGAAAATTATGTGCCGGAACTTCTGCCATGCGTTTGCACCGTCAAGATCTGCCGCTTCGTAAATGTCGGGCGAGATAGACTGGATAGCGCCGATGAACATCAGAATATCAAAGCCGATATAACGCCATACCGACGCAAAAACCAGACACCAGTTGTTGATAGCACCGTTTGACAGCCACTTTACAGGATCTGCTCCGAAAAGTGCGATTATGGAGTTGAGCGTACCGCCGTCATCGCCTCTGAAGAATCTCTGGAAGATAAGCGCTACCGCAACGCCGTTCATAAGATAAGGGAAGAAGATAACTCCCTTGAACAGTCCTGCGAGCTTTATTTTCGAGCATAACAGAGTTGCGATGAAAAGTGCAAGTCCGAGCTGTATAAACGAGCCGACAAAGTAGTACAAGCTGTTGATGAGCGTTGAAAGATATGCCATATCGGTAAACAGCGTCTTATAGTTGTCAAAACCGACCCACTGTACATTTACGCCAAGCTGGTCACGTTGCTGGAAGCTGAATATTATCATATTAACAGCAGGGATAATAGTGAAAAGTATCAGCAGTGCGACAGGTATCGCCAGAAACAGCACTGTGGTCATGTATTTCTGACCTGTATAGCCTTTAAGCCACTGCCATAATGTGCGACGCTTCTGAATTGCGGTAACGCCTTGAGTAGCCATAAATCTGTCCTTTCAAGAAATAATTTCTATTTTTGTAAATTAGTTAATTTTCTCCATAAAAACCTATACGGAAAGACTTACGCCTTTCCGTACGGGTTTGTGTGTTTGGAGTATCTATGAAGAAAATACGATAGCGTTAATTAGCCGTTAGCCTTGATGTATGCTTCAAGCTCTGCGTTAGCATCTCTTGTAGCTGCCCATTTCTGATTAACGGAGTCTGCGATAGCCTTAAAGCCTGCGTCGCCCTTGCCTGCAAATGCTGCTTCAGCAAGCTGGAGCTTGAAGTTAGCGGAGTCGCCTGTCCATATACCAACCTCAGAATCCTTGTCGATAGCGTTGAATACGCCTGTCAGACCATCGGGAGCTGCATTTGCTGTGAAGAATTCACAACCGTCAAATGCTGAGAGGTAATCGGGGAGCTTGCTGCCTTCAAGTGTATTGATACCGCCTTCAGCCTCAGAGAAGCCGGATTCAGCGATGAACCATTCAATATACTTCTTGCCGAGATCCTTCTTGTCGTCGGCAATGTTCTTGTTTATGCCCATGCAGTAGTCTGCTGCGTACTGTGCGTACTGCTTGCCGTCCTTAGAGAAGGGAGCAGGCATATAACCGATATTTTCGGGATCAAGACCGTTGTCCTTAGCGAGCTGCTGGAACTGTGAAACTGCCCATGAACCCATTGTCATTGTAGCAACTTCGCCGTTAGCGAGCATAAGCTTTGAGCCTTCCCAGTCAGAACTCATCGGGTCGCCCTCGATAAGAGTAGGATCTGAATATATATCGTACATCAGCTTGAATACGTTGTAGTAGGGCTTGCCTTCTGTGAAGAAGTCTTCCTTGTTTACGATAAGGTCTGTTTCAAAGTTGGGGTTACCCGAAGAAGGAACAACAAGGCTTGACCACTGTGCAGCCGTCCAGCTTGCTTCCTTGAAGTTTGTATAATAAGGAATTACATCGGGGAACTTTTCCTTGATCTTCTTTAAGTCAGCGATAAATTCATCGGCTGTCTTGGGCATTTCTGTAATGCCTGCTTCTGTCCATACCTTCTTGTTGTAGCAGATACCGCCGCTTACTGTGCCTAAGTGTGCAAGGCCGTATACTGTTCCGTCATACATCTTCTGATCTGCCCACTTGTACTTATCCTTAAGCTCATCGTACTTGCCGAGAGGCTCGAAGAAGTTCGAAAGATCGGCGAGCTTAACTGTATCGGGTATCATGAGTACATCGCCATATTCCTTGGTGCTCATCATTGTCGAAACGTCATCTGCGTAACTCTTGAATGACTGATATTCAACAGTGCAGTTGTACTTTTCTTCAAAAGCATCTGTCATCTTGTCGAGCGAGCCGTCATCCTTACGGTCTGTACGGTGAGTAAGAACCTTGAGTGTGATCTTTTCGCCCGAAGGTGTAGTAGAAGATTCTTCCCCCGATGTCGCAGAACTGTTATCTTCTGTCTTTGATGAAGATGAAGATGATGTACTGCCTGATGTTGATGATGTTACATTGTTACTGTTGCAGGCTGCCAGCGAAACTGCTGTGCTTGCCGCAAGGATACCTGCGAGTATCTTCTTTGCTTTCATGTGATAATTTCCTTTCTGGTCGGACAGTGCTTAGCCACTGGTCCTTAGTTGATAGTTAATGAATTTAGCTTATGTTTATTAAGCTGTTTCCGCTTGCTTAATTCACTTAAGATTATACAACGTTTTAGCTAAAAGTCAATACGGCTATAGGAAATTCAGCTAAAACACATAAATAATAATTGTTTATTATGTGCATTAAAAACAAAATTAACACTAACTTAACAGTGTTACACAATTTTATTAAGTAAGTATCGGTGTAACCCGTTTTCACACTTACAAATTCGTTTAACTAAAATAATTTTATGTTAGGTTACATATATTTCACACTGTTTTTTGTTGTTTTTAAACGCTGTTAAATTCGCCCGTAAATATGATGACTCAAAAATTCTCGGCTATTCATTAAAAATAAAGGAGATAAAGTTGCGGGTGTGGGGGAAGTGTGGTATAATAACCTCAGACTTAAAATCCGCCGGGAGCGGATTTTGCCGTGCAAAAGCACGGCTTGCGGAGCACCGCACGTCTGAGAACATTTTACCATTAAATCTTTTGTCTGACGACAAAATACGGCGTACCGCCGTGTCGGTTTACACCGACTTGATTTATGGTATAATAATTTATAGCTTCCGTAAAAATCTGTTCCCGGCCATTGCCCCAAAATCCCATTATAAAAATTATATATGTTTTCCGACAGCCCGGCAGGCATAGCCTGTCATTATTTCACTGCTCGTTTCATATAATGTACAAAAATTTACCGAAAGGTCGGACAATATGAAACTGAACATGAAACGATTTGAATTTAAGCGGCTAAGAACACGAATCCCTGCACTTATAGTCCTGCTCGGCTGTTTTACCGTCATTGCGGCAACTGCCGACTACTCGCAGATGAGCGTGAGAGCGTCAACGTCGCACGTTACAAATAAGAAAACCATCGTACTTGACGCAGGGCACGGCGGAACAGACAGCGGTGCGGTCGGCATAAACGGTGAGCTTGAAAAGAATATCAATCTTGCTATTGTGCGTGATCTCAGCGATATGCTGACTTTATCAGGATTTAACGTAGTGCTGACCCGTGACAGCGATATTTCGATACACGATGAAGGCATAAAAGGCACACGGGAGCAGAAGGTTTCCGATATGAAAAACCGTCTTGATATTATAAACAAGTACGGCGACTGCCTGTTCCTGTCTATTCATCAGAACAAGTTCACCGAGCCTGAATATTTCGGCGCACAGATTTTCTACACGGCGAACAACCCCGACAACCGTATGATAGCGCAGATAATGCAGGATAATTTCAAGACTATACAGCCGGGCAATGACAGGCAGATAAAGCAGGAGGGCGACGAGCTGTATCTTTTCAAGAACACAAAGATACCTGCCGTGCTGATAGAATGCGGATTTCTCTCAAATCCCGATGATGCGGCAAATCTGTCGGATACCGACTATCAGCGTAAGGTAGCCTATACTATATACAACGGGATACTTACATATCTCACCTCAAAGCCTGCGGACAATGCAGGTCGGGCGGAAATTTCAACGACCGGTATTCCCGAAAACAGCGGTGATATTACAAACTCCGGACAGTAATTCATCGGAAAGGACGAAAAAATGGCAAAATCAAAATCAGTATATATATGCAGCGAGTGCGGTCAGGAATATCCGAAATGGAGCGGACGCTGTAATGCCTGTGGAGCGTGGAACACGCTTGAAGAAACGCTTATACAGCCAAAATCCCACGGTCTTGCAAGAAGCACGGGCGGCGGCAGGCTTCCGCTTTCAAGTATAAACAACCTTTCGTTCAGTGACGAAACAAGATATGAAACGGGAATGTCAGAGCTTGACAGGGTGCTCGGCGGAGGTCTTGTCAAAGGCTCGCTTGTTCTGCTCGGTGGCGACCCGGGTATCGGCAAATCGACACTTCTTTTACAGATATGCGGCTGTCTTGCGCAGGATAAGACCGTGCTGTACATATCCGGTGAGGAAAGCGAACGTCAGATAAAGCTCCGTGCCGACAGGCTGGGAGTTGCAAGCGACGGGCTTTATATCAGTGCCTGTACCGACTGCGATACTATAATAGAGGGCGTGCGTGAGAACAAGCCCGATGTTGTGATAATCGACTCGATACAGACAATGCAGTTGACAGAGCTTCAGTCCGTACCCGGCAGTCTTGTGCAGGTAAGAGAATGTACCTCGGCATTTATGCAGATGGCAAAGAGCCTTGAGGTTGCTGTATTCCTTGTAGGTCATGTAAACAAAGACGGCGGTATAGCAGGTCCTAAGGTGCTTGAACATATAGTGGACACGGTACTGTACTTTGAGGGCGACAAACAGCTAAGCTACAGGATATTAAGAGCCGCAAAGAACCGTTTCGGCTCGACCAACGAAATAGGCGTATTTGAAATGCAGGACAAGGGGCTTGAGCAGGTCGAAAATCCGTCTGCAATGCTTCTTCTCGGCAGACCCGCAGGGGTAAGCGGTATAACCGTACTGTGTACGGTCGAGGGTACACGGCCTATACTGGCAGAGGTGCAGGCGCTTGTCAGCAAGACCTCATTCTCCGCTCCACGCAGAATGACGACAGGCTTCGACTACAGCAGGCTGTGCGTTCTGCTCGCCGTGCTTGAAAAGAGGACTGGCTACAACTTCGGCGGATATGATGTATATATAAATGTTATAGGCGGACTTAAAATAGACGAGCCTGCCAGCGACCTTGCGATTGCTCTTGCTCTTTATTCGGGGCTTCGTGATATTCCGATAGGCGATGATGTAGCGATGTTCGGTGAGGTCGGTCTTGGAGGAGAAATAAGAGCGGTGTCGCATATAAGAGAGCGTGTGCGTGAGGCGGCACGAATGGGATTTTCAAAGTGCATTGTGCCGAAATCCTCGCTTAAAAATCTTGATAAGAGCGAAAACTACGGAATAAGCATATACGGCGTGGCAAATCTTCAGCAGTCATTCAAGGTGCTTGATATGTTCACAAAAGAAAGCGAAGGAAACAAAGAATGAAACTTACCGACATTTCAACAATAAGACAGCTTTTTGAAAAGCACGGCTTTTCTTTTACAAAGTCGCTCGGACAGAACTTCCTGATAAATCCGACCGTCTGCCCTAAAATTGCCGAAATGGGCGGTGCAGGGAAAAATGTCGGGGCTATAGAAATAGGCACAGGTATCGGCGTTCTGACAAGGGAGCTTGCGGAGCGTTGTGAAAAGGTCGTAGCTATTGAAATAGACACGGGGCTGAAGCCCATTCTTGACGAAACGCTCGAAGAATACGACAACGTTGAGGTTATTTTTGCCGATGTTATGGAAACCGATCTTAATAAGCTGATAGCTGAGAAGTTTCCCGATATGGACGTGATAGTTTGTGCGAATCTGCCCTACTATATAACCTCGCCCGTAATAATGAAGCTGCTTGAGGAAAAACTGCCGATAAAAGCGATAACCGTAATGGTACAGCTTGAGGCGGCGGACAGGATATGTGCCGCAGTAGGAAGCCGTGAGTGCGGCGCTATCACAGCATCTATAAACTATTACGCAAAGCCGAAGAAGCTGTTTCGGGTAAACAGGGGATCGTTCATGCCTGCCCCCAATGTTGACAGTGCGGTCATAAGTCTTGAACGGTACGAACAACCGCCGTACAAGGTCGATAACGAGCCGCTTTTCTTTGAGGTGATAAAGCAGGCTTTCGCTCAGCGCAGAAAACAGCTTGCCAATCCCGTTTCGGCATATTTCAAGATACCGAAAGCGGTGCTTGCGGAAAAGATGACCGAAGGCGGTATACCGGCTACCGCAAGAGCGGAACAGCTTACAATGGCTGAGCTTGTGAAGCTGTATGAGATTATAGACGGGTTGAAAAAGGAATAAAATTGATTGCCACGATGTAAAAAATCGTGGCTTAGTCTGTCGATAAACTGATTATTAAAGTCACACAGTGAAATATATCACCAACACCGCTTAAAACTGTTTCCATACCGACAAGCTATTAATAATTTCGTGAGTGCATCAGTGCAACTGCACTGACATTAACCTTTCAAAAAAACGCCACTAACTTAAGATATATGTACTAATATGCGGACGTGTAGCGTTAAGCGTCCCTGCATTGACAAGATATACAATGTTCAGGCGGTTATTCGAGTTTTGCCAACACCCCAGCGGGGTAAGGGTATGGGTAAGGAAAGAGGGAGCCACGAGGGAGAAAACCTAAGGGACAGGGATAGGGGCAGCAGTCCCTCTCCCTGATCCCTTTGGTTGTCTCCCGCGTGAATAGTAGCAACGTTTTAAATGGAATAGCGAACCCGAGAAGTGCTATCCGACAAAAAGCACTATCGGTAGCCTATTATCATAGTCAGGGCTGAATGATATAACAGAAGTATATCACAATGAAAGACTTTTTCGACAGACTGTGCCACGATGTAAAAATCGTGGCTTTTCTTTTTATATTTAATAGACATTTTCTCTCATTTGTGCTATACTTTAAATAAATGTAATCTACAACATTCGCAAAGGGGGCGGCACATGAAAAAGCATATACCGGCGGCAACGCTTGCAGTGGGTATAATCGCACTGTGTGCCGTTCTTGGCGGCTGTAACGGAGAAGGGCAGACATCTTCTGTTCAGACGACCACAACCTCCGTCACAACATCGGCAACGGTAAAAAGCACCACAACATCACAGACTTCACCGCAGACCGCATCTTCAACATCGTCAATAACTACTGTAACAACAAAAGAAACAACCACAACAAAACAAACCGCACCGCCGAAAACCGAGCCGCCTGCGACAGTCGCATCCGTAACAGATCCGCCTAAGACCGACCCACCACAGACCAAGCCGCCTCAGACCGACCCGCCTCAGACAGAGCCGTCACCGTCGTACATAATCACTCCGACAGCAGACGGGGTCAAGGTTTACAGCAACGGCGATACACTTATTGACGCATCAAATTCATCGCAGGGCTATCTGATGATAAAGCTGAAAAAGGCTATGAGCGGCAGTTACAGGATACTGGTAAATGCCGATGATATAAACGTCCGCTACACGTTCCAGCTTAACAATTCGGGAAACTACGAGGTCATACCGATAACAGAGGGAAGCGGAAGCTATACCGTGAGCGTTCTTAAAGTAACAAGTGCAGGAAAAGGAACGGTAATGTTCAAGCAGGCGCTGAACGTTTCGGTTTCCGACAGCTTCCTGCCGTTCCTCACTCCGAACCAGTTCTGTATGTATAACTCCGGTTCATCCTGCGTTGCGCTTTCATCAACGCTGTGCGGAGGAAATAAGGATACTATAGCAAAAACAGCGGCGATTTACGATTATGTAATAAACAACATCAGCTATGTTTCCACTGCCGAAAACGGCGCAAACGGCTATATTCCCGTACCCGACACGGTGCTTGCAAACAAGAGCGGAATCTGCTTTGACTATGCCTCTCTTATGGCGGCAATGCTCCGCTCGCAGAAAATTCCGACAAAGGTTGTTGTCGGCTACGCAGGCGACATATATCACGCATGGATAAGCGTGTATGTAGACGGAAGCGGTTGGATAGACGGTTATATCTATTTTGACGGAAACAAATGGAACAGAATGGACCCCACCTTTGCGGCAAGCGCAAAGGACGAAAATGATTATAAAAGCATAGTTGATTTCATATCGGACGGAAGCAACTATTCTGTGATATATTATTATTGATAAGTGAAAAATGATACGGAGGGATAAAATGAGCAAAAAGCACTACCTTTCAAACGAAGATATTTCGATACTCTGCTCTGAGCTTGCGTCGGTCGTAAGTTCAGGTCTTACAATAACAGACGGGATACTCGTCATATTACAGGACGGCGAGGATAAAAACAAGGCGGCACTTCTTGAAAAGATACTCCGCTCTATAGAAACCGGCAGCAGTATAACAAGAGCATTTGACAAAACCGAAGTGTTCCCTAACTATTTCATAAAGATGCTTGAGGTCGGAGAAAGCACCGGAAGGCTTGATACCGTGCTGGCTTCTCTTGCCGACTATTACGCAGGCATAGACGAAATAAGCATCTCTGTCAAAAGTGCGATTGCATACCCTTCGGTACTGCTTATAATTGTTTTTGCTGTAATTATTCTGCTGTCGGTTTATGTGCTTCCGATATTCTCGGACGTATTCGCACAGCTCGGACTTACCCTGCCCGACAGCGCACAGTGGATAATGAGCGTCGGAGGTGTCATAAGCGATATTGCTATATTGATAATCGGAATACTTGCTTTTGTGATAATACTCGGCGTTGTGCTTTACAACTTTGTAAGGCCTTTCAGAAAAGCGGTTCTTCGTGCGGTTTCTCATACAAAAACAGCAAAAACTCTGTATGCCGCAAGATTTTCAGCCGCTCTTTCAATGACGCTTTCCAGCGGAATGGATATAGACGAATCGCTCGATATGTGCGAAAATCTGCTCGAAAACGAATATATGCGTGAAAAGCTGAGCCTCTGCCGTAAGGAAATGGCAGACGGAAAGCCTTTCGTTGACGCACTCGACAACACGGGTATGTTCTCTGCGGTCAATATGAGAATGATAAATATCGCATTCAGCACAGGTACGCTCGACAGGACTATGGCAACGATAGCGGAAAATGCGGAAAAGAAGGTTTCGGCTGTTATACAGACCTCGGTTGCCCGCTTTGAGCCTACTATGGTAATAATCATGGCTGTAGCCGTAGGCTTCATACTTCTGTCCGTAATGATACCACTGATGAGCGTAATGACGGTCATAGGATAATATCGGTGATAATATGAAAACAAGAAATCATTCAAGTGCATTTTACATAATAAGAGATGCGGTCATTGCGGTCGCTCTTTCTGCGGCGGCTGTTGCGATTGTCACGCTGTCGATAGCCGGCAGCGAGGAAAACCGCAGGAGCGAAAATCTCAGAATAATCGAAAACGGTGTACGCAAGGCGGCGGCGGAGTGCTATGCCGTAGAAGGATTTTACCCCGATAACATCGGATACCTTATTGAAAATTACGACCTGCATATAGATAAAAACAGCTGTATAGTGCATTACAGCCCGGTTTCATCAAATATAATGCCGGATATAAAAGTAATTGCTAAATGAAACCCAACATTCAAGTCAGGAGGAAAAGATGCTCCGAAGTCGTTCAAATACGTTAAAAACGAATAAAAGCGGCGTAGATATGATTTTTGTGCTGACGGTATTTGTACTGTTCGTGTGCTGTCTGCTGGCGGCGGTGCTTGCTTTTGCCAAAGCATATAAGCATTTCGGAAGCGAGATTGAAAAGCGCTTTGATACCGCTACCGCACAGACTCTTGTGCTTCAGAAGCTCCGCAGCTATGACAGCGGTGCAGTATCCGTCGGAAAGCAGGGAGATACGGATTATCTCGGCTTTTCGGATGCGATAGACGGTGAAAGCTACATAACATATATTTACTGTTATGACGGAGAGCTGAGAGAGTTGTTTGTTGAAAGCTCCGCTCCTTTTGTTGCCGAAAACGGAAACACATTGTTCCCGGCGGATAAGTTCACAGCGACCGCCGACAAAAATACGATAGACTTCACGATAACCTGTAACGGTGTGCAGACCTCGTCGCACTACTGTCTGAGAAGCGGAAAGGAAGGTGCCGGATGAGCATAAAAAGACGTTCAAGAAACGGAGCATTCCTTATCGAACTGCTGACGGTGATTGCAATATTCGCCGTATGTGCGGCGGCTTGCGTGAGAGTTATCGGAATTGCGGCAAGCGAAATGAAATATGCCGAGCGTCTGTCGGACGCACAGATAAAAACAGCCGACATTGCCGAGTGCTATAAAAGCGGTGAAAGCATATCCGAGCTGTCACAGCGATATGCCGACAGCGACATCAGGATACAGCTTTCCGAAAGGACGACAGGAAACATCCAGTACCTTGACATCACCGCCTCGGACGATGAAAACACATATATCACCATAACAAGTGCAAGGAGGGTTGCCTCTTGAAAAACAGCGCACGCAGTGAGAACAGCAGAAAAAGCCTGAACAGCATCGGATTGTCCTCGCTTCTTGTCATATTCGTGGTGCTGGCGTCGGTCACACTGTCGGTTATGTGTCTTATTACGGTAAGGCAGGACCTTGACAGAGCAAAAAAACTCGCCGTAACGCACGAGGAATATTACTCTGCCGACACTAAGGCGACCGAAAAGCTCGACAGCCTTTATCTCCTTCTTGCTAACGACAGTGTAACGGATATTTCTGCGGCGGCAAGGGAACTTGGCATTGAAGTGACAGGCGGGACCCGTGAAAACCGTATTCTGACATTCTCGTGGAGCGAAACCGTAAACAGCGGTAGCAGGCTTGTCTGCAAGGCGGAATACGAAAACGAAAATCTCGTCATAACAAGCTGGAAAATTATAAGCAATAACTATTACGAAGAAGAAAACTCGCTTCCTGTATGGAATGGCGAGAGTTTACCGGTATAAATACAGCCGACAGTGAAAGGATAACATTATGGAACTGATGGAAATACTTAAGAGTGCAGTTGAAAAGAAAGCCTCGGATATTTTTATTATATCGGGTCTTGCCGTGACATATAAGGAAAACGGCATTATCACCAAGCAAAACGACAATATGATACTGCCCGCAGAGGCAGAAAAGCTGATAAAAGAAATATACCGTCTTGCAGGAAGGGATATATCAAGATACGAGGAAACGGGCGACGATGACTTCTCGGTATCCGTAAAGGGACTCAGCCGTTTTCGTATAAGTGCGTACAAGCAAAGAGGAAGTATGGCGGCGGTCATCCGTGTAGTTGAATTTGATATACCCGATTACAAGGAACTTAACATTCCGCAGGAGGTCATAACCGATACAGTAGCAAGAACAAAAGGTCTTGTGCTTGTCACAGGTCCCGCAGGCGGCGGTAAATCCACAACGCTTGCCTGCATTATTGACGAAATCAACAAGCAGAGAAACAGCCATATAATCACACTGGAAGACCCTATAGAGTATCTTCACAAGAATAAAAAGAGCATAATAAGCCAGCGTGAAATAAACAGCGACAGCAAGAGCTATATCGTAGCGTTAAGAGCCTGCCTGCGTCAATCCCCCGATGTTATACTGCTCGGTGAAATGCGTGACTATGAAACGATAAGCACAGCGCTTACAGCCGCTGAAACAGGTCACCTTGTTATCTCCACTCTGCACTCGGTCGGAGCGCAGAATACGATAGACAGAATTATTGATATTTTCCCGCCGAGCCAGCAGCAGCAGGTTCGTATCCAGCTCTCTCAGCTTTTACGCTCGGTAATATCTCAACAGCTTATCCCCTGCGAAGACGGAATACTGCGTCCTGCGTTTGAAATTATGAAGTGCAACAACGCTATAAGAAATATGATAAGAGAGTCAAAGACCCACCAGATAGACACCGTTATCACAGCATCGGGTGAATCGGGTATGTTTACTATGGACTCCTACCTTATGCATATGTACAGAAACGGTCAGATTAGCAAGAGCGAGCTTATCAAGCACGCATCTCACCCCGATATAATGCTCAGAAAAATCGGAGAAGATAAGTAAAATTTACGAAAATATAAAGTTTAGTTCAGAATTTCATAAAAATAAAAAGGCAAGCTCAAAAGTGCCTGCCTGTAAACCGCATTCCACGCAAAAAGAAAAACAGCATCACTACAACCTCTGCTGCGGTATGCTGTTTCTCATGACGGAAAGAAAAGTAAAAACGTGAGGTAGACATCATCTCAAATCTACATCTCAACCTTACGAGCATATTATGCCACATCGTGGTTACATTTCGGTTACATTACAAACAGCGACCTGAATCACCATTGCATTTCTACTTATACGATAGTTGATTCAACATTTTGCCAAGTGAATTGTGCATTTTTACACGATATTAGTTATTTCTGTAAATGCTATTTACAGAATATAGCATCGTATTTACACAAATCGCCAACAATGCAACGCTTGTTGCATAACATCCGTCAGAAAATTTGAATTTTGCTTAAATTATTTTCACACTTTAGCGTAAAATTTCATTAAAGCACACGTTAAGACGAAAGAAAAAACAGGGAGGTGAAAAAATGCCGAATAAGATACATATTACTATGTTCGGTCAGTTTTCAATATCATACCGTGACAAGCGTCTGTGCGAAAACGAGTACAGAGGCTCAAAGATGATATTACTTCTTGAATATCTTATTGCACAGCGAGGCAGAGAAATAACCCAGAACGAGCTAATCGACCTGTTGTGGTCGGACAGCAAAAATCCTGCCAATGCGCTTAAGACGCTTGTACACAGAACAAGAGCGGTGCTTGATGAAATGATACCCGGCGGTGGTAAACTCATAGCAGGCAGTCACAGTTCATATGCCTTTATTGAAAGCGATGAATGCGTTATTGATTCGACAAAATTCAAGGAATATATAGATAAAACCGAGGACGAGTCGCTTTCCAGAACAAGACGCATAAGTATGTATAAAAAGGCTATCGCCCTTTACAACAGCGGCTATCTTGCAGGAGCTGTCGGAGAAACGTGGGTACAGCCGATAAACGTATATTTCCACGCACTTTATAATTCCGCTGTGGACAAATGCGCTCAGCTGCTCTACCCTATGGGTAAATTTTCAGAAATAATAACGCTTTGTGAGCGTGCCACAATGCTTGACCAGTCCGATGAAAAAATGCATGCAAACCTTATCCGTGCCTTTGTCGCAATGGGAGATTACGAACGTGCCGCAAAGCAGTATGATTATATCCGTGCATATCTTATGGAGCAGTACGGTGCCGCACCGGGCGCTCACCTCACCGAGCTTTACGAGCTTACGGTAAAGCCAAGAAATGATGTACAGAATAATCTCGATGCGGTAATAGGCGATCTCACGGGCGATGACAGCAAGGAGCAAAAAGGCGTTTTTTACTGCCAGTACGAAATATTCAAATACATATTCCGTCTGTACAAGCGTGAAAGTCAAAGAATCGAGAGCAAGCTGTCTATCTGCCTTGTTTCTGCGGTTGACAGCAGTAAAAATGAACTTAAGGATATAAAACTGCTTGAAAAGGCAATGGATAAAATTTCGTTCAGCATAAGCAATTCGCTGAGAATGAGAGATGTATATACACGCTACAGCAGAAGCCAGTATCTGCTTTTGTTGCTTGATGCGGACAAAAGCTCATTTGACGGCATAGAGGAACGTATTATGACAAGGTTCAGGCGAAGTAAAACGATGGACAGCGTAAATGTTAAATTTGATTTCAAGGAAATATGAAATTCGCCCCTGCAAAAGCAGGGGCGAATTTCTCAGGTTGTAGAAAAAGTCTGTTTTTGAAATAAACTTCTGATTTATTATCCCTATCCCCCTGCCCCCTTTCCCCCGGAAAGGGGGTGAATACGGGGACTGGCGTCCCTGCGACCTGCCTTGGGGCTACGCCCCAAACCCCATTTTTGGATAACGATAGAGGTTTTTCGACAGACTGTATGAAATTCGCCCATGCGTTTGCAGGGGCGAATTCCTATTATCAGATTTTATCAGAGCGTGAAACTTCCGCCGTGGTTTGCCTTTCTCCAGTCAACATACTCTTCGTATGTTCCCTGCCTGTCGTAGCAGCCCTTGTCAGCAATTTCTATTATACGGTTTGCGACCGTCTGTACTATCTCATAGTCGTGAGAAGCGAACAGCACGTTGCCCTTGAAGTCCGAAAGACCGTTGTTTACGGCGGTGATGCTTTCAAGGTCGAGGTGGTTTGTAGGTCTGTCAAGGATAAGAACGTTTGACTGGAACAGCATCATGCGCGAGAACATACAACGTACCTTCTCTCCGCCGGATAACACGTCGACATTCTTGAATATATCATCGCCCGAGAACAGCATACGTCCTAAGAAGCCACGCAGATATGTTTCGGTTTCGTCCTTTGAATACTGTCTTATCCAGTCAAGGATGGACAGCTTACAGCCGTTGAAGAATGCGCTGTTATCCTGAGGGAAGTAGCTTACGCTTGCGGTGCTTCCCCACTTGATAAAGCCCTCGTCCGGTTCTTCTTCGCCCATCAGTATCTTGAACAGTGTGGTAACGGCAATCTCGTTATCGCCAACAAAAGCAATCTTGTCGTTTCTGCCGACAGTAAAGCTGACGTGGTCAAGCACCTTAACGCCGTCAACCGTCTTTGTAAGCCCTTCGACCTGTAAAATATCCTTGCCTATCTCACGCTCCATATCAAAGCTGATAAACGGATAACGTCTGCTTGACGCAGGCAGCTCCTCTACCGTCAGCTTGTCAATGAGCTTCTTTCTCGATGTAGCCTGCTTTGACTTGGACTTATTCGCCGAGAAACGCTGGATAAAGCTCTGTAATTCCTTTATCTTTTCTTCGTTCTTCTTGTTCTGCTGCTTTAACATCTTCTGTATAAGCTGTGAAGATTCATACCAGAACTCGTAGTTTCCGACATACATCTTGATCTTTGTATAGTCTATATCTACCGTGTGGGTACAAACGTTGTTTAAGAAGTGACGGTCGTGCGATACAACGATAACCGTACCGAAATACTCCGCAAGGAAGTCCTCAAGCCAAGCCACAGCATCAATATCAAGGTGGTTCGTAGGCTCGTCCATAAGGATTATATCAGGATTTCCGAAAAGTGCCTGTGCGAGCAGTACCTTGACCTTTTCATTACCTGCAAGACTGCTCATCTGAGCGTACATAATACTCTCGTCAAGACCAAGGCCCTGTACGAGCTTTGATGCGTCACTTTCAGCCTCCCAGCCGCCAAGCTCGGCAAATTCGCCCTCAAGCTCGCTTGCGAGGTTTCCGTCCTCCTCAGTGAAGTCCTCCTTCGCATAAAGAGCGTCCTTCTGCTTCATTACCTCATAAAGACGGGGATTTCCCATTATTACCGTTTCCTGAACCGTATATTCGTCATATGCGTAGTGGTCCTGCTTAAGCACCGACATACGCAGACCCTCCTGAACCGTGACCGTACCTGTTGTAGGCTCGAGTGCACCGCAGAGTATCTTTAAGAATGTGGACTTTCCTGCGCCGTTTGCACCGATAACGCCATAGCAGTTGCCGGCTGTAAACAGCAGGTTTACGTCCTTGAACAACATCTGTCCGCCGAATGAAAGACTAACGTCCGATACTGTAATCATTTTTGTTTCCTTTCTCTTTTACACTTTAAATCTTATGATTTCCGTACTTTTTCTGTTTCTCGCTTCGTGTTTTAACCATATAGATTTAAGTATATCATATTGCAAGGAATAATGCAAGCAAAACCGCAGAAATAAAGGAAATTATAGCTTACAGCAGTATTATTGCACGGACAGTTCCATAGTTTCTGCGTCAAGCTCATACGTTGTCACAGAGCCGTCGTCATTCTCCGTGCCGATAATAAAGCAGGGCTTGTCTGGGTACTTGTTCTGATTTACGCTGATTACACCGTCTACCGTTATCTGCTTGTCGAGCATTACATTGATAAAAGTCCACGCCCTTTTGCTGTTCTTATTATATGTGTCTGTGATTCCGTACATTCCCGTTCCGTCGCCGAAGCCAAGCATAAAGATGCTCTTCCCTTCTCCCGCCGTATAAGTGTTTACATAGCTCTCCTCCATATCTTCGTCAAGGCTGTACACGCTTAAGCAGTCATAGCCGTTATCATAGACGGTGGTACCGCTGTTGTTTATATTGCCGTACTTCACAAGCCGCAGAGGGAACACGGCCTTCTTGTTTCTATACGAGTCGAGATTTATAAAGCTCACTCTTCCCTCATAGGTATACGTCTTGCCGTTATCAAGATTCACGCAGACAGTTTTATCAGCATTGCCGTCCGGGTAAGAAATAAGATTTTCCGCAATAAAGCTGAATCTGTCGTCCTCCTTTTCGAACACCTGCTCCTGCGTTATGAGGTCAAATATTCTTACTCCGTTCATATCCAAAACCGCCAGCTTATCGCCGTTTCTGTTAATTCCGATGCCGTCGGCGCTTTTCTCTGTTTCAATATTGCTGAGCAGTATTTTTCCGTGAGCACCGTATATATTATATCTGCCGTCCTCATTGCCATCTCCGATTATATATCCGAAGCTTTGCAATCTGTCAAGCGTCCTGTCGCCTTTCACAAACGGAGTGCCGTCAAGGTTCAGATAGTAATTCACTGTTGCAGAGTTTTTGCCCGTTTCGTCATACATAAGCACGCTGAGCGTCACCGCCTTGCCTTCTGTTATGCAAGGACTCATATAACTCTGATCTACGCTGTTGCTCACATAGTATTCCTCATAATGACGGTTTCCGTACCTGTCTGTATAATAAAGCCTTTCGCCGTCATCTGCAACAAAAATATAATTCGCTATATTTTGCGTTATTTCGGGCGTGCTTTCATAATATGCGGCACCTGCGTAGAAATCAAGCGGCGAATAACCGTTTGCCGCACTGTTGCCGGCATTGCACATTCCGCTTATTCCTTCCATCTCCGCCTTGCCGTTGAGATCATTTACCGTTACACCGATAAGCTCGGGTGCATAGCCGTTATAATCATAGCCGTTTTTGTTATTTATGTATGTCTTAGATACAAAATATCCGTCAGGCGACACTGCACTTACAAATTCGTACTTTGCCTCAAGTGCGACCTTGCCGTCCTTTCCGATAAAGCCTGTTTTGCCGTTCTCAGCCGCCAGATAAGCCATATAGCCGTTTTCCATCGGCTGAATATCATACCTTGTAGTCAGCAGTACGTTCATATCCCTGTCATAGCAGGTGAAGCTGCCGTCATCGTTTCTTATTACCACACTTCCGCTGTTTTCGCTTATTCTCGGCTTGTTTTCATACTGTGCCAACAGCTGACCGTACTTGTCATAGATATAATACTTGTCATAGTCGAAGCACATCAGCCTGTCGCCGTATGCCTTTGCGTACACGAACTTTCCTATGCTCTTTCCGTATGCCGTGTAATATTCGGCAAGGGAATTATTGTCCTTGGTTTTGTAGAAATCGTTTCCCAGAACCGTAAACGCCCTCTCGTACACCGCATATACATGACCGCTGTTCCTGTCTGCCATAGCATACTTTTTCCTGATTTTATCCTGTTTGCCCGAATCTTTTTCACGGTCGGAACTGAACGATGCAATATACAGCTTATCGCCGTATTCATTCAGATTGAAGCTGACGGAGGATGAAACCGTCAGCACAGGACAAAGCCTGTTATCGTATATCACCGTCTGACTGGGCTTATTGCTTTGTATAAGGTCGCAGGCTGTATATTTATTCATTGAATATCTCTCAGACGAGCCTTGCAACACCGCTTTATTACCGAACAGATCTTTTACCGCAGTATGCTCCTCCTCGCAGTATCTTATAAGCCTTGCACTGTCCGTGTCAATTACCGATGCGTTGACAAGTTCGTTTTCCGTATCGGTACTTATAAGCGTTTCTCCGGGAGCTACTATTCTGCCGCTCAATGTGCGGCTGTTGCAGACGATAAAATATCCGTCATCTATACGGTAATCGCAATACTGCGGATTGTACTTTCTGTATACCTCGTTGTATGACTTTGCGTTTTTTGCTACAGGTATCATATCGCTGTAAATATAATCCCACATATCTTCGTCAAAAGTATTGCCTGCAATCTCGGAGAAATAAAAATCCCCCAGAAACATATTCTCCCCGTCAAACTTTTCAAAGTCCTCAGGGTCGTACCAGCTATGCACGGTATCCGCAAACATCAGCTTGTCGGACGCATAGCTAAGTCTTCCTATTACGGTATTTCCGTTCATATCTATGACGGAATACTCCGTGCCGCTTTTTACATAGGCATAGCCGTCCGCATAATATCCGCTCGCTCCGTCAAACTTTGCGTCCGTCACCTTTTCGCCGTTTGTGTTGATATATCCTATTTTTGCATTATCGTAGTAAGGCGCAAGTCCGCAGTTGAACGAGCCGAATTGATTATCGCTCTCAAACTGCTTTCCGCTTGCGGTATATCCGCAGTATTTTCCCTTTTCATAAACGCAGGCATAGCCGCTCATATCAAATCCGCTTACAATGTGCGAACCCGTTGAACAAAAATATATTTCGTTTGCGTTATCGCAAAGCAGAACATCTCTGATAAAGCCCTTATCATCTCTTTTGAGCAGTACCGCACCGCTGTCGTAAGACTTTATATCAGAACCGCACAGATACTCTCCGCCGACCTGTTCAAGCGTATCGGCTTTGAGCAGCTTTGCTTTATACAGTTTGCTGTCGTCATCAATGCCGTCACAGACGATGAGCAGCTTTCCGCTTTTTGCAATGCGGTCGTAGTAGTCGGTAAGCTGTGTACCATCTGCCGAGAACACGGCATACTCCCTTGTAAAGTCAAGCGTTGTTTCGTTACTGCTTTCAGCTTGTCTGAAGCCGATATATTTATCATCGTATATCGCCGATATTCCCGTGCCGTTTGCAAGCTCGGTCACTTTTCCGTCAGAACTGAGAAGGCTGTATATTATATCATAATAGCTCCTTCCCTCAAGTTCCGGCATCATCAAAGTATACGCAAACGCATAACCGCTGTCGTTCATGTCCGAGGCATAGCTGAACATTATGCCGTCAAACGCTTTTCTTCCCCTGCTGTCGACAAATCCGACATTTCCGTTTTCGTCTGTGACCTTAGCAAGTCCCTTATCCGAAAAGCTCCCTGCGAAGCTGTACTGCGGCTGTGCTACAAACTCGCCGTCCTTTTTTATGTATCCGAACTTTCCGTCAACCGCAACGGGCGCAACGTCATTTGTGTCCTCGTTAAAGGCATAAGCCGCACTGTACTGCGGTTTCAGCGTGGTGCTTCCGCTCTTGTCGGCATAGCCCCACTTCCCGTCAATGCACACGGGTGTCACCGATTGTATGAACAGCTTATCGCCCGTGCCGTAAAGCGTTTCCGTTTTTTCGCCGTACATTCCGAATATATCAAACACAAACACCGCAAGGCTTGCCGCTCCGAGCGCCAGCACACCTGCCGCACCGCCTATTATCGCACCGACAGGGCTTTTCTTCTTTTCCTGCGGTGTTTCACCCGTAAAAGCCGCACAGAACGGGCAGAATTTTACGTTTTCATCTATTTCTCGTTTGCAGTTGGGACATATTTTACTCATATTTTTTCTCCGTTATATCTGTCTTAATTTATAGTCTCAGCACACTCTTTGATTTACATATCGTGCGATAGCTTTTCCGTAAGGCTGAAGTACATTCCTGACATACGAAAGACTGTCGCAGTCATTTTATATAAATGTGTCCGATTTTCACGGTGTAGATAATATTTTCCTCCAAATTACAACATCAACAGCCGTTTTTTTAGATTTGCGTTCATCATTCAACGTTCATTACTTCATTAAACTCTCTGACCACTCTTCTCAGTCCGCTGTCAATGAGCAGATTTCCCCTTGTCGCAATCTCTTTAGGTATCTCCCTGTAATACGCCTCGGCGATTCCACCGGTTATACACGCAATGGTATCGCTGTCGCCGCCTATAGAAATTGCCTTTCTTATCGCACTCTCGTAAGAGTCTGATTCAAAGAATGCTTCAAGTGCAGGCGGAACAGAATATGACGCTCTGCTGTCAAAGACATAATCTCTGCGGATTTCATCAAGCGGTTGAAATCTGTAACCGTACATTTTCTCTATTGTCCGCTTGATGCTGTCCTTGTCCTCTTGCTTTCGTGCAAGGAATACGCAGGTTGCCACTGCCTTTGCACCCTTAATCGCCTCACGGTTATGGTGCGTGTAGTAACAGCTTGCCTTTACTTCCTTTAAAAGCGGTTTTAAGTCGTCAAACGCATAACCGATAGCCGTTACCCTCATCGCCGCTCCGTTTCCGTAACTTCTTTGTATATGAAGTGTGTCATTTTCCACCCACTTTGAAAACATCTGTCCGAATCCTGCGTTACGATAGCGGCTATAATACTGCTTATAGCGAGCGGCATAAGCTTTCCGGCTGTTACAGCCGGAATTAGCGTTCAGTAGCTTTTCTGCGACCGCCACCGTCATTACTGTATCATCGGTGAAATGACTTCCCGGTGGAAACAGTTCAAACTCTTCTGTTTTCACGTTATGCAGTTCTCTTGTCGAACCGATTATATCACCGAAAATTGCTCCGAGCATATACCCTCCGATGTCACGTTAATAATAGACTTTCAGCGGTAATTGTAAATACAGTCGCTTCCCGCTTACCCAAAATATCTTATATAAATATTCTATCACAAACAAAATTTCTTCACAATAGAAAACCTGAAACTGTAACTAATTTGTAACTATTTGTTACCGTTTTGTAACCTTAGGCTCGGATTGTTATGATAAGCCCGTACCCGCTGCTTTTTTGTACTATACTCATAAACAACAAGCCGTTTAAAATAAAATTGACAAAACGCTTGACAAAGGGAAAATTTGATTGTATAATCAATGTGTATGATATTTAAAGGCTGTGACGAGGACAGTAGTGCGGATATAAAGCCAAAGCGAGCCGACGACGGTGAGAGGTCGGTGCAGAGTGACCGTATGAATATCACCTCCAAGCTGCCCGCCGAAATTGCCGTTTAAGGCGAGAGTAGAACGGGACGTTTTTCCAACGTTAAAAGGAACGCATTTGACGGAATGACGAAACGGTGGTTATAAAGACTGTTATGAAATTATAGTCCTTATCCTTTTCGGAGGATAGGGGCTTTTTTATTTTCCGCAAACGCAAAGAATAAAATAATATGCAATGGGCAGACCCCCACCCCATATAACTTCCGGCTTTTGCCGAAGAGATTTATATGACAGGGTGAATTGCAAAAACAGGAGGAGAAAAAATGTCACTTTATGAAAAAGTACCTGCCTCGGTAAATTTTGTCGAGAGAGAAAAGCAGACAGAGAAGTTCTGGCACGACAACGACATATTCCGCAAGAGCATGGAGCAGAGAAAGGGCGACAAGACCTACACATTCTATGACGGTCCGCCTACGGCTAACGGTAAGCCCCACATCGGTCACGTTCTTACCCGAGTTATCAAGGATATGATTCCGAGATACCGCACAATGAAGGGCTATAACGTTCCCCGTAAGGCAGGCTGGGACACTCACGGACTTCCCGTTGAGCTTGAAGTTGAGAAGATGCTCGGTCTTGACGGTAAGGATCAGATTGAAAAGTACGGACTTGACCCGTTCATAACAAAGTGTAAGGAAAGCGTATGGAAGTACAAGGGTATGTGGGAGGAATTCTCACGCACTGTCGGCTTCTGGGCTGATATGGACGATCCGTATGTAACTTACGACAACAACTTCATCGAGTCTGAGTGGTGGGCATTAAAGCAGATATGGGAAAAGGGTCTTTTATACAAGGGCTTCAAGATAGTTCCCTACTGCCCCCGTTGCGGAACTCCGCTTTCAAGCCACGAGGTTGCTCAGGGCTATAAGGATGTAAAGGAACGTTCTGCGGTTGTACGTTTCAAGGTAAAGGACGAGGACGCTTATATCCTTGCATGGACAACAACTCCCTGGACACTTCCTTCAAACGTTGCACTCTGCGTAAACCCCGATGAAACCTATGTAAAGGTAAAGACAGCAGACGGCTACACATATTATCTTGCAGAGGCTCTGTGCGATAAGGTACTCGGCGGCGACAAGCCCACAGCCCCCTATGAGGTAGTTGAAAAGTATATCGGTAAGGATCTTGAGGGCAAGGAGTACGAGCCTTTATTCGACTGTGCCGTTGAGATATGTGAAAAGCAGCACAAGAAGGGCTATTATGTAGTATGCGACAACTATGTAACGCTGACAGACGGTACAGGTGTCGTTCATATTGCTCCTGCATTCGGTGAAGATGACGCTAAGGTCGGCAGAAAGTATGACCTGCCTTTCGTACAGCTTGTTGACGGCAAAGGTAATATGACTGCCGAAACACCTTACGCAGGCATATTCGTAAAGAAAGCCGATCCTATGGTGCTTAAGGACCTTGACGAAAAGGGCTTGCTGTTTGACGCACCCAAGTTTGAGCATAGCTATCCGCACTGCTGGAGATGTGATACTCCTCTGCTGTACTATGCAAGAGAATCGTGGTTCATCAAAATGACCGCTGTCAAGGACGACCTTATCAGAAACAACGAAACGATAAACTGGATACCCGAAAGCGTCGGCAAGAACCGTTTCGGCGACTGGCTTGAAAATGTTCAGGACTGGGGTCTTTCAAGAAACAGATACTGGGGTACTCCTCTTAATATATGGGAGTGCGAGTGCGGTCACAAGCACGCTATAGGCAGTATCGAGGAGCTTAAGTCAATGTCTGACAACTGCCCCGACGATATAGAACTTCACCGTCCTTATATTGATGCGGTTACGATAAAGTGTCCTCACTGCGGTAAGCAGATGAAGAGAGTTCCCGAGGTTATCGACTGCTGGTTCGACAGCGGTTCTATGCCCTTCGCACAGCATCACTATCCCTTTGAGAACAAGGAAAAGTTTGAACAGCAGTTCCCTGCTGACTTTATCTCCGAGGCAGTTGACCAGACAAGAGGCTGGTTCTACTCACTGCTCGCTATCTCAACGCTTTTATTCAACAAGGCTCCTTACAAGAACGTTATCGTTCTCGGCCTTGTACTCGATAAAGACGGTCAGAAGATGTCAAAGTCAAAGGGCAACGCAGTAGACCCGTTCGAGTCACTGGCTGAACACGGCGCAGACGCTATACGCTGGTACTTCTACACAAACTCTGCTCCGTGGCTTCCCAACAGATTCCACGCAAAAGCAGTAAACGAGGGTCAGAGAAAGTACATTTCTACTCTGTGGAACACCTACGCATTCTACGTTCTGTACGCTAATATAGACAATTTCGACGCTACTAAGTATACGCTTGATGTTGACAAGCTCGGCGTTATGGACAAGTGGCTGTTATCAAGACTGAACACAGTTGTAGGTGCGGTTGACGATAACCTTGCAAACTACCGAATCCCCGAAGCCGCAAGAGCATTACAGGATTTCGTAGACGAGATGAGTAACTGGTATGTCCGCCGCAGCAGAGAACGCTTCTGGTCAAAGGAGCTTACACAGGATAAGATAAACGCATATATGACGCTGTACACAGCGCTCGTAACCATCGCAAAGACATCTGCTCCGATGACTCCTTTCGTATGCGACGATATTTACAGAAACCTTGTCTGCTCGCTCGATAAGAACGCACCTGTAAGCGTACATCTGTGCGACTTCCCAACAGTAGATGAAAAGCTTATCGACAAGCATCTCGAGGAAGAAATGGACACCGTTCTGACCGTTGTAACGCTCGGACGTGCCGCAAGAAATGCCGCCAACATCAAGAACAGACAGCCTATATCAAAGATAATGGTAAAGGGCGACAAGACGCTTGAGCCTATGTATGCTGATATTGTCAAGGATGAGCTTAACATCAAGGAAATCAGCTTTATAGATAACACCGACCACTTCACAAGCTACACCTTCAAGCCCCAGCTTAAGACGCTCGGCGCTCGTTTCGGCAAGCAGATAGGCGAGGTAAGAACAAAGCTTGCTGAGGTTGACGGTCAGAAGGCTATGAACGAGATCCGTGAAACAGGCGCTATGACGCTTACACTTTCAACAGGCGATGTTCAGATTGCAAAGGACGACCTGCTTATAGACGAGCATCAGAAGGAAGGCTATGCGGTAGTGACCGACAGAGGCTACACGGTAGTTCTTGACACAACGCTTACACCCGAGCTTATCGAAGAGGGCAACGTAAGAGAGATTGTAAGCAAGATTCAGACGATGCGTAAGGACGCAGGCTTTGAGGTTATGGATCATATCGTTATCTACTGCGACGGCAGTGACAAGGTAGCCGAGATACTGACACGCAACAAGGACAGCATCTCAGAGGATACCCTTGCTGACGATATAGTAACCGGCAAGACAGACGGATTTACAAAGGAACAGGATATAAACGGCGAGAACGTAACTCTCGGCGTAAAGAAAGTATGAGTTTTAAACAGACGCTGACAAATCTTTTCGGACACAATGCAGTTAAAAAGGCGCTCATATGGGTGCTGGTCGTGGCTGTTGCGGTTATAGTCGTGGTTACGCAGTTTGCTTTTCCCGTAAAGGCACAATATGCGTACACACGGCTGTACAGCTACAGCGGACAGAACTTTGACAATATGATAAAAAACGTATACGATAAGCTGAAGGACGGCACTCATCTTGACAGTGGGTCTACAAGCAAGCTGCTCAGCGACACGGATTTTGATATGACAAAATCCGAAAACTATCTGCGTGTTGAGATGGTGTTTGATTTTACAAACATCGGTATGTATAAAATAAGCAACATACAGTTCTCCATTGACGATATACCGTATGACAAACAGGCTTTTGTACTGAAGGAAACAAACATTTCGTCAATAGACCGTTTCAACAGCAGTAAGGTTTCGCTCATATTCGTTATCGACAGGTCGGGACTTACAAACGAGGAAATAACAAAGGCTGTAAGTTCGCTCAAGATAAGCTACAAGTTCGACCGCCCCGAGCTTTTCTCATCGGGCGGAGAAATAACACTGCCCGAAACCGTACTACTGCCGTTTGACGAAGCAAAAACAGGTGGTTGAGTATGGCGGAAATTCTCAGTAAAATATCCCCGAAGCACAAAGGCGTGCTGTGCATTATCAGCTCCGCCTTTTGCTTTGCTTTTATGGGTGCTTTCGTAAGGCTGGCAGGCGATCTGCCGTCTGTACAAAAGAGCTTTTTCAGAAATCTTGTCGCTTTCATATTTGCGGCGGCGATACTGATAAGGCAGAAAGGCTCGTTTCTGCCGCAGAAAAAAAGCAACATCGGCGCACTGCTGATACGCTCGGTATGCGGAACGCTCGGAATACTCTGCAACTTCTATGCGGTAGACCATCTGGCATTATCCGATGCGGCAATGCTGAACAAAATGTCGCCGTTCTTCGTTATCGTATTTTCGGCAATGTTCCTTCGGGAACGCACAAATTTAGTGCAGACGTTCGGTGTAATAGTCGCATTTGCAGGAAGTCTGCTTATAATAAAGCCGAGCCTTGCAAATCTGGAGCTTGTGCCGTCACTGCTCGGTTTTCTCGGCGGTATGGGCGCAGGTGCGGCTTATACGGCGGTAAGGTGGCTTGGCATCAGAGGCGAAAAAGGACCTTATATCGTGTTCTTCTTCTCAGGCTTCTCCTGCCTTGTAACACTGCCGTTTTTACTGTTCGATTTTCACGTTATGACCTGGCAGCAGTGGCTCGTACTGCTCGGTGCAGGACTTGCGGCGGCAGGCGGTCAGTTCAGCATCACAGCAGCATATAAATTCGCTCCTGCAAAGGAAATATCGGTATACGATTATTCGCAGATAATCTTTTCGGCACTGCTCGGATTTATCTTGTTCTCACAATTGCCGGATATATGGAGTTTTATCGGATATGTAATAATATGCGGCGTAGGCGTTGCGATGTTCATATACAACAACCGCAGGGATAAAAATCCTTGACGGAAAATTAAGAACTATTAACAGAAAATATTGACACCGGTGTACTGATGTGGTATACTGACAAAAGATACACAAGTAAGGAAAGTGTGTCACTTATTGAAAAAAGAGGTATGTTATTATGAAAACAGCAGCACAGGTATTTATAATCATCGGTATGGTTTTTGGATGCTGGATGATACTTCCGCTTATTTTCGGCGGTATTGCATTAAGCCAGATGAGCAAGGGACAGAGACCTTCAACAGGCATAAGCGTATGCGTTCTTTTATTCTGCAATATGATAGGCGGTATCCTTCTTCTTTGCGCAAAGGACGAGGACTTCTACAAGCCCGGTACAAACTACGGCTACAACCCCAACATGAACAACGGCTACAATCCCAACATGAACAACGGTTATAACCCCAATATGAATAACGGCTACAATGCCAATATGAACAACAACGCTTATAACCCCAACGCAAACACAGGTTACAGCAACGCAAATTACGCTACGCCCATTAACAACACTACTGCAGACACCACAAACAACAACTTCAACAATAACGGTATTCAGCAGTAAGACCAAAGATAAATAAATCAGCTGTGATGGAAAGTAATATTCCGTCACAGCTTCTTTTTATACATATAAATCAACCGCAGTTTTCACTGCGGCTGAAATTATTGTTATATATTCTCTGCTATCTTGTCGCCCATCTCCGAGCAGGACAGCTTTGTCATACCCTCGCTCATGATGTCGCCTGTACGGAAACCGTCCTTCAACACCTTGCTTACTGCATTTTCAACTGCGTCAGCTTCCTTCACCATATCAAAGCTGTAACGGAGCATCATTGCGGCTGAAAGTATGGTAGCTATCGGGTTTGCCTTGTTCTGACCTGCAATGTCGGGAGCAGAACCGCCGCTCGGCTCATACAGACCGAACTTTGTTTCGTTCATGCTGGCAGAGGGTAGCATACCGATAGAGCCTGTAATCATGCTTGCCTCGTCCGACAGAATATCACCGAACATATTTTCCGTTACCATAACGTCAAACTGTGCAGGATCCTTTACAAGCTGCATTGCGCTGTTGTCAACGAGCATATGCTCAAGAGTAACCTCGGGATAATCATTTGCCACTTCAGTAACGACCTTTCTCCACAGCCTTGAAGAATCAAGAACGTTAGCCTTGTCAACGCTTGTTACCTTCTTTCTTCTCTTCATCGCAACGTCAAATGCCTTGATTGCGATTCTGCGGATCTCGTCCTCGCTGTATGTAAGCGTGTCGGTAGCTGTCATAACGCCGTTTACTTCTTCGGTCTTTCTTGCACCAAAGTAAAGACCGCCGGTAAGCTCACGCATAATGAGCATATCAAAGCCCTTAGCGCTTATCTCTGTCTTTAAGGGGCAAGCTCCTGAAAGCTCCGGATAAAGCAGGCAGGGACGAAGATTTGCAAACAGTCCGAGCGCTTTTCTTATACCGAGCAGACCTGCCTCGGGACGCAGATTTGCAGGGAGCTTATACCACGGCGATGTTGTCGTATCACCGCCGATAGAACCCATAAGCACAGCGTCTGACGCTTTGCAGGCGGCTATTGTTTCATCGGTCAGCGGTACGCCGTTTGCATCAATTGAGCATCCGCCCATAAGAAGCTGTGTGTAGTTGAACTTGTGACCGAACTTTTCTGCCACCTTATCAAGCACCTTCATGCTTTCGGTAACTATCTCAGGACCTATTCCGTCGCCCTTGATAACGGCAATATTCTTTTCCATAGGTAATATCCTTTCTCTGAGCTTAAAGCTCTATTTTGTATAAAGCGGATTTTCCCTCCGCCTTTTCAAAGCCGAATCTGACAAGAAATCGTACTGCGTCCTCGCTGTCGGGGGTCACTACGGCATACTTATATCCGCAGGCACGCATCGTTCTGAGCGTGTGGTTCAGCAGTTTTCTGGCAACGCCGTAATGCCTTTCTTCCTCGCAGACATACAGCTTCTCCAGTCTGACCTCTTTGTTCAGGCTGTCGGGTATTTCTGTTGTTATGCAGACAGCAGACAGCACATCATCAGTATAAAGTCCGAAGCCGTGCATTCCGCCCGATGTATTGTTAAAACCCTGCTCTTGCAGTTTGCTGTCCGATAACGCTTTTATATCTACCCTCATAGCATAACGCTTTCTGCGGTCTTACTTCTTTAAAGAGTTCAGCAGGCCGCCCTTGTTGATTATATCCTTGATGAATTCGGGGAAAGGCTCAGCCTTGTATGTACAGCCCTTTGTCACATTTGTGATAACTCCCGTATCAAAGTCAACCTCGACCTCGTTGCCGTTCTCAATATCCTTGGCAGCCTCGTCGCATTCTAAGATCGCAAGTCCGATATTGATAGCGTTGCGGTAGAATATTCTTGCAAATGTGCTTGCGATAACGCAGGAAATTCCGCTTGCCTTGATTGCGATAGGTGCGTGTTCTCTTGAGCTTCCGCAGCCGAAATTCATATTAGCGACTATAATGTCGCCGTCCTTTACATTCTTTACAAAGTCCTTGTCTATGTCCTCCATACAGTGACTTGCAAGCTCCTTGTGGTCGGCTGTATTAAGGTATCTTGCAGGAATGATAACGTCGGTATCAACGTTGTCACCGTATTTGTGTACTGTACCGTGTGCCTTCATATATGTCTGTCCTTTCTTATATTTCAAAATCTACGCAGCTGCGTCTTGCCGTGTAAGGCCTTACCGTGCTGTCGGCTACCTTAACGTGTTCGGGATGGGTGGAATAGCCCTTTAACGCTTCTGCACTTTCGAATGTGCTGTCAAGCATAAGGTCGCCCGTAGAAGAACCGAGAATATCGGTTATGACTTTGATTTCAAGAAGTCCGTCTATCTTGCCTGCAAGGCTTTCAAGCCCCTGCTTTATAAGACGGCATCTTTCCTTCTTTTCTGCAGCCGAAAGCTCGTCCTTCAGGTTCCAGATTATTATATGCTTTACCATATTCTCACCTTACTTTATGCCTGTTATCTTACCTGCTATAGCACTTGCCGCCGCAACTGCCGGGCTTGCAAGATAAACCTCGCTGTCAACGTGTCCCATTCTTCCTACAAAGTTTCTGTTTGTGGTGGAAATAGCACGTTCTCCTGCCGCCAGTATACCCATATGGCCGCCAAGGCACGGACCGCAGGTAGGAGTAGAAAGCACACAGCCTGCATTTACAAATATTTCTGCAAGACCTTCCTTTATGCACTGAAGATATACCTTCTGAGTGCCGGGAATTACGATACATCTTACGCCCTTTGCAATATGCTTACCCTTGAGAATCTCAGCGGCGATACGCATATCGCTTATTCTGCCGTTTGTACATGAACCTATAACTGCCTGGTCAATCTTTATATCCTCTGTAATCTCGTCAACGGTCTTTGTGTTTTCGGGCAGATGAGGGAATGAAACCGTCTGCTTTACGGTTGACAGGTCAATGTCTATAACTCTTGAATATACAGCGTCCTCGTCAGCCTTGAATATATCAAAGTCACGGTCTGCTCTTTCCTTCATATATGCCATTGTTATCTCGTCAACTTCAAATATACCGTTCTTTGCGCCGGCTTCAATAGCCATATTGGCAATGCAAAGTCTGTCGTCTATTGAAAGGCTCTTCAAGCCCTCGCCGGTAAATTCCATAGACTGATAAAGTGCGCCGTCAACGCCTATCATACCGATTATGTGAAGAATAACGTCCTTGCCGCTTACATATTTATTAAGCTTTCCTGTCAGGTTGAACTTTATAGCGGAGGGAACCTTAAACCACGCCTCGCCTGTTGCCATACCTGCCGCCATATCGGTCGAACCTACGCCTGTTGAAAATGCGCCGAGCGCGCCGTATGTACAAGTGTGGCTGTCCGCACCTATGCACAGCTCGCCCGGACCTATAAGACCTTTTTCGGGAAGAAGTGCGTGTTCGATGCCCATTTCGCCTACATCGTAATAATTTGTAATATCGTACTTTCCTGCGAACTCTCTGCACTGCTTGCACTGAGTAGCCGCCTTGATATCCTTGTTCGGTGTGAAGTGATCCATTACAAGAGAAATCTTATCCTTGTTGAATATGCCGCCGAAGCCTGCCTTGTTGAACTCGTTTATCGCAACTGGGCTTGTAATATCGTTACCGAGTACCATATCCAGCTTTGCTCTTATAAGCTGACCCTCTCTTACGCTTTCAAGTCCTGCGTGCTTTGCCAGTATCTTCTGGCTCATTGTCATGCCCATGTGTTTGTCCTGCCTTTCGTTATGCCCTTTACAAGGGCTCAGCTTGTAGAAAAAATCTATTTTATAAAATAGAGTAAATTCTCTAACCCTAACCCCAAGCCCCTTCCCCTCGGGAAGGGGCTATTTTACTGGGGCTACCGCCCCAAGTCCCTGTTGGGGGCTACGCCCCTCAACCCCATTATCTGCAAATATAGAAGTTTTTCGATAATCTATACCATTTACGGGGGCTGTATATTTATAACAATTTCCGTTTATTAATCACGTTCAAGTGCCGAAATACCCGTTCTTACAATCTCTTTTACTCCGTAGGGCTGGAGAAGTCCTATGAACGAATCTATCTTCTCGGGTTCACCCGTAAGCTCAAGCATAAGCCTGCTCTCCGCTACGTTTACGACCTTCGCTCTGAAAAGATTTGCAATCTCTATCACAGGCTGACGTGACGCAGGGCCGTTGCCGACCTTCATAATGATATGCTCACGGCATACAGCGTTATGCAGTACCTTGACCTCCGATACGTCATAGAGCTTGCGGAGCTGTTTTACCAGCTGTTCCATCACGCCCTCGTCGCCGTCTGCAACTATTGTCATACGGGAAATGCCGAGGTTTTCGGTTTCCGCAACGTTAAGACTTATTATATTATATCCTCTGCGGCTGAACAGACCCGTTACTCTGCCGAGTACTCCGATGCCGTTGTTTACGCAGACGGAAATTACGTTTCTCTCTGTCATTTTTCTGCCTCCGTTCAGTCGTCGATTTCTATCTCAAGGATAGGCTCAGTTATGGATTTTCCTGCCGGTACCATAGGAAGAACGTTTATATCCTTGTCTATTCTCGCCTCGATAAGCACGGGGGCTGTCTTTGAAACTTCAAGAGCTTCACGCAGTATCTCCTCGCACTTGTCCTCGCTGTCTATAACAAACGACTTTATGCCGAACGCTTCTCCGAGCTTCATATAATCTGTAGGACGGTCAAGCGTCGTCTGTGAAAATCTCTTGCCGTAGAACAATCTCTGCCACTGACGTACCATACCGAGAACGTTATTGTTGATAACAAGCTCAACTACAGGTATATTGTGCTTTGACAGCGTTACAAGCTCGTTTAAGTTCATATGGAAGCTTCCGTCGCCTGCAATGTTTACAACCGTCTTGTCGGGGTTGCCGCACTTTGCGCCGATAGCCGCACCAAGTCCGTAGCCCATAGTGCCAAGACCGCCGCTTGTGATAAGCTGATGGGGGTGCTTATATGCGTAATACTGAGCCGCCCACATCTGCGACTGACCTACCTCGGTTGCGATAAGCGCCTCGCCGCCTGTCAGCTTGTCAAGCGTTTCTATAAGATGCTGAGGAGTAAGAGTAAGCTCGTCTGTGCCTTTCTGCCTGCACTCGTACTGCTTCTCCCACGTCTTTATTTTGCCCATCCAGCCGCTGTGCGACTGCTGAGGGATTAGCTTTATCAGCTTTTTCATAACATCGGTGCTGTCGCCGATAACCTGATGATAAACCTTTATGTTCTTGTTTATTTCAGCAGGGTCGATGTCTATATGAAGTACCTTTGCATCGGGGGCGAAGGTCTGCGGATTACCTATTACTCTGTCTGAGAATCTTGTGCCGATGCCGATGAACAGGTCGCAGTTCTTTATTGCCTCTGCCGCTGTCTTTGTTCCGTGCATACCGAGCATACCCATATATCTGCTGTCGGTTTCGTCAAAGCTGCCCTGACCCATAAGCGAAGATGATACGGGAGCGTCAATAAGCTCTGCAAAAGCCTTTAATGTCTTTGCTCCGTCCTCGCCGTAGATACCGCCGCCTGTATAAAGGAACGGACGTTCAGCGTTCTTTATCAGCTCCGCCGCCTTTGCTATACAGCCGTCCTGGTGCATAGTAACATTTACCGTATACGGCTTTAAGGGCTTGTTTGCAAAATCCGCCTTCTGCGCCGTTATATCCTTGGGAACATCGACAAGGACAGGACCCTTTCTTCCGCTTCCTGCTATGTAGAAAGCCTCACGCAGTGTATCTGCCAGCTTGTTTACATCCTTTACGATGAAGTTATGCTTTGTTATCGGCATTGTGATGCCTGTTATATCAACCTCCTGGAAGCTGTCAAGGCCTAAAAGCGAACAAGCAACGTTGCCCGTTATAGCCACCATAGGCACACTGTCCATATAAGCCGTTGCGATACCTGTTACGAGGTTTGTCGCACCCGGACCCGACGTTGCTATAACAACGCCCATCCTGCCTGTAGAACGTGCGTAGCCGTCAGCCGCATGGCTTGCGGCCTGCTCGTGTGCCGTCAGAACGTGATGTATTTTGTCGCTGTAATTGTATAAGCTGTCGTAGATGTTCAGAACTGCGCCGCCGGGATAGCCGAAAACGGTGTCAACGCCCTGCTCTATCAGACATTCGCAGATTATATCTGCACCCGTCAGATTTCTCATTTCTTTCATTCCTTTTTCTTTACACTCAGATTATTTATAATAACGGATAAAAAATCCTATCGTTTTATTTTAACACTATACAGCGTTTTTGTCAATGGCGAAACCGCATTATAACATGATTGCGTGTGCCGAAGGCACGGCGGCGGAACGCCGCAGTTTTGCCGAAAGCAAAACCAATCAATGTTAAAATGTTCTCAGACACTGCGAAGCAGTAAGCACGCAGTTATGCGTGCTGAAATCCGACTTTTCGGATTTTGAGTCTGAGGTTATTATAACATAATTGCGTGTGCCGAAGGCACGGCGGCGGAACGCCGCAGTTTTGCCGAAAGCAAAACCAATCAATGTTAAAATGTTCTCAGACACTGCGAAGCAGTAAGCACGCAGTTATGCGTGCTAAAATCCGACTTTTCGGATTTTGAGTCTGAGGTTATTATAACATGATTGCATGTGCCGAAGGCACAGCGGCGGAACGCCGCAGTTTTGCCGAAAGCAAAACCAATCAATGTTAAAATGTTCTCAGACACTGCGAAGCAGTAAGCACGCAGTTATGCGTGCTAAAATCCGACTTTTCGGATTTTGAGTCTGAGGTTATTATAACATGATTGCATGTGCCGAAGGCACAGCGGCGGAACGCCGCAGTTTTGCCGAAAGCAAAACCAATCAATGTTAAAATGTTCTCAGACACTGCGAAGCAGTAAGCACGCAGTTATGCGTGCTGAAATCCGACTTTTCGGATTTTGAGTCTGAGGTTATTATAACATAATTGCGTGTGCCGAAGGCACGGCGGCGGAACGCCGCAGTTTTGCCGAAAGCAAAACCAATCAATGTTAAAATGTTCTCAGACACTGCGAAGCAGTAAGCACGCAGTTATGCGTGCTAAAATCCGACTTTTCGGATTTTGAGTCTGAGGTTATTATAAAGCAATAAAAGGACACCTCCCGATGTCCTTTTATTATCGTCACGCTTTTTGTACCGTGCCGTCTTTTATCGACAGCACGCATACAGCCGTGCAGCATATTATATTTACCGCAAGAGTAATAATGCAAAGGTAAATGCCGACTCCGAAGCTTGCTATGTTGATTTTTATACTCGATATTATAATAAGCTCAATTGCAAGTGCCGCTACCGATGCTACAACCGACAGAATCCTACATACTGCCACAAGCTTTCTGCTTTGCCATCCGACAAATGCAAAATACAGCTCAAAACCCAAACAAAGTGCAATTGCTACCCAACTGCCGCCTGCGATAAATGCAAGTCCCTCTTGAACTTTAACTCCATTCATATTACACCACGGGAGCAAAAATCCGACCGCATGAGCGAGTAATGCAATAGCTCCGATTGTAACAAAGATATTGGTTTTGCGTGTGTTGGTATTCATGATGCTCCTCCGTAAAATTAAACATATCAGTATTATATCACAAATCAAATCGGCGTAAACCGATACGGCGGTACGCCGTACTTTTGCATGGGATAAACTGCATCAGCGATTTATCAGTCTGAGGTTATTATATCACAATATATCGTCACTGTCAATTATATAAAAAGGACACCTCCCGATGTCCTTTCGCAATAATCTTAATGTATCTCCACGCCGGTGAAGTAATGCTGTAAAATTTGCTTATATGTGTAGCCGTTTTCAGCAAGAGCCTTTGCGCCGTACTGCGACATTCCCACGCCGTGACCGTGACCGTAGGTCGTAAAGATGAACTTGTCGCTGCTTTTGTCGTATTTCAGATCAAAAGCCGCACTTTTCAGCGAATAACCGAGTACCTTTTCTCTTATCGTTCTGCCGTCTATTGTCTTGCCGTTTGCCTTTGTCATACCGCCGACAGAAATTGACGTTACCCAGCCGTGTTCCCTGTTATCAAGTCTTGAATTTATCTTAAACCACTTTGACGGGTCGCCTGTAAGCGCTATTCCGAGTGTATTCTGCACAGCGTTCTTTATATAATCCGAAGAATAGCTGTCGGTACTGCCCCAGTTAGGGTCGGTCGTCTTGTCAAGAGGACAATCAACGCTTCTGAGATACGGATAATCAACACCCCATACATTTTCGGCGCTGTTGGTATAGCCGCACGAGGACGCAAAGAACACACTTTGTATCATCTCGCCGTTATAGTAGATCGCTTCACCCAGCACCTCGTCAACGAGTTTGTATATCCTGTCATATACGTCGGTTTTAAGTGCTGTCGTGGGGCTGACGCCCATTTCGTTGTTCTTTTTGATATAGGTGTATTCCGCTACCGCCTGCGCTTTTACCGCTTCATCGGGGAACTCGTTCCATATCTCACCGACTACCGCCCTTGCAATTATCTCTCTTGCGCCTGCCGTGTAATATGTACCGGTCACCTGATCGTATACAGTGAACTGCTCCTCACCGCTGTTATCGGGCGTCGGTGTCGGCGCAGATGTTGTTTCAGCCGTTGTGGTTTCCGGTGCGGCAGTTGTTACCACTGTGGTGGTTGTGGCAGTTGTTGTTTCGGGGATTATAACGGTATTATCCGCCGCAGGTGTGGGTGTGCGTTTTTTTACCGTAGTTGTAGATGTGGTCGTTTCCGCCTTGGTGGTTGCTGTAGTCTGTGCCTTTACATCGGCAAGTGTAGGTTTTTTGTCGTCTTGCAGCTTAATTGTTGTAGTTTCGGGAGTTTTTTCGGTTTCGGCAGATGTTGTCGCTTCAGGGATAGATACCTCTATCTCTCTTTCATTGTCTGCGCTTACATGAACGACCTGAACTATTCCGAACAGGTAAATGTATACGCAGGATATAACGAGAGCAAGCAGTATCTTTCCTATTGATGCCTTCTGCATTAAATTCCTCCTTTATGTTACAGTTTCCGCTTTCTTTTTATCAGTCGGAGCTTTCCGTCTTGAACGAACTGTCCTTCTTGAAGCCTTCTATCCACGCAGGATTCCAGTACCTTCCGCTCCATTCCTTGCCGTAATAGTAAAGCTCTCTTATCGTCCGGCACTGCTTCGTGTCGGGGTTACGCTTGAAGCTTTTTATCTGCTCGTCTGTGAACGAATCAGACTCGCCGTCACGAACCTTTCTCGCAACAACAACGATACGCATATCGTAAAGACCTACCTCGAACTCGCAGGTGGACAGCGTAAGGAACTTATCGCCGTATTTCATATCAACGCCTGTGAAGAATTCGCTCCTGTCAAGGCATTCGGACGTGAAATAATTGAATTCATCCCTGTTTGCAAAATTCAGTATGGCAGGATAATTGAACACGTCGCCGTATTCCTCCCTCGTATTGATAAGCATTACAGAGAATATCTTGTATTTTGCCTTTTCGTACAGCGTATTGAACTCGATTACAGGATGCTCTTTCAGAAACTCAAGGCTCTTGTCAAGGTCAACTCGTCTGTACTCGGTTATTTCGGCAAAGAAGTTTTCGGTACGCAGGTTATGACCGTAAAGGATCGTATTTGCGGACGTTTCGCCTGTATTCTTGAATTCGTTCTCATAATCCGCAAAAATAGTACCGTTCTTACTGTAATTGCCGTAAAAATCCTTTTCAAGATAGTCGGTATTGTTTTCGCCCTGTACTACAGGATAGTTTACATTTATACCCTTTATGCTCAGCCAGCCTACAAAATCGTTGTTTATCGCATAAAAAGGCGCATATTCGGTGTTTATGGCTTTTTCGGGAAGCTCGGCTATTTCCTCTGCGGTCGGCTCGTGGTTTCCCAGCTGTAATATGCTGCTCTGATACTCGTTTCTCTGCCTTTCAGGCTCGAACATATATTTATCAATGATTATAAGCACTGCCCCGCAAAGAGCGACTATCGAAACAAGGAAAACTATCTTTCGGATAATCTCACCTACGCTGTCGCCTTTCCACGGGATAAGACCCTTGACAATGGCTAATGCGGCATTTTCCTTTTTCTTTTTCTTATTTTTCTTCTTATCTGTGGTCGATACTACGACCGATTTATAATCAGGCATCTTCTAACCTTCCTTTTGCTGTGATAATTACCATAGGAATACTCTGTCAACTGCTCTTCTTCGGCTTATAGCCTTTTAAAAGCGCAGGATCCCAGTTCCTTCCGCCCCACGAACCGCCGTATACGCTGTACCAGTAATCATAATAAAGCGGATCGTAATTGATGATTGTCTTGGATACATCCACCGTAGGATCTTCTCCCTCACGCACTCTCCTTGCAAAAAGCACATATCTTATATCCTTGCTCTTTCCGAAAGGAAAATCGCAGGTTGACAGTGCAATCACCTCATCGCCGTATTTCAGATCGACCTGCGGTGTATATATAAAACTGCGGTCAAGAACCTTTGCATAGTAATCAATAAATTCTTTTTTATTCTTGAAAGTATATGCAGCCGTATAGTAGAATACTTCACCGTCTGCTTTTTCGACATTTACCTGCATCATTGCAAATATCTTATACAGGCCCTTTTCATATATAGTGTCAAACTGTATGACAGGATGCTCGTCATACATCTCTCTGCCGTAGTAGAGAACATCAAACTTGTTTACATCACGGAAAAAAGTTCCGTTTGACATATTGTGACCATACAGCAGGATATTCGGTGAACGGTAATCACTGCCGATATGTGCGCAATAATCCGCCGTAACACACCCCGAAAAGCTGTATTCCTTATCGAAGTCATGCGTCAGATAATACATATTCTTATCGTACACTTCTCCGTAATCAATCGGCTTTTTCGGGTCGAACCCTTTTACGTGCATAACAGGATAATCGACATTGGTGCCTTCTATTTTCAGCCAGCCTGCCATATCGTGATTTTTTTCATACATCTCACGGTATTCAGGTAATATTGACGGCTTTTTCTTTTCCGGAACGACCGGCTCTGCAGGTATATCGACATCAAGCGTACAGGTATAATCCAGCATATTCGGCGGCAAAGGCGGCTGTGTCAGCTTCATTATCAGCATTACGCCGACAACCGCAAGCCATACCACACAAGCACCGAGTGCCACCCACAGCACCTTGCCGCTTATGACCGGCTGTTTTGCCGTTTTTGTTTCATTCTGTTCTTCCAAAGCCACACCGCCTCGCACAACGGCAGGCGACAATATCAATAATCATATCCGTCGCCGTTGTTATAATCATATATTCCGTCACTGTCGTTTATGTCGTCAATAAACGTGTAACCGTCCCTTTCCGCATCTTCTGCTGTATAGCTGAGCAGCTTTCTTCTGTCCCAGTTACTCTGTGACCAGTCATATCCGCCGCCGATATTATCATATACCCACTGCCAACGCTTTACATAAGTGTTCACCTTAGCCTTGCTTACATCGACATAGGTGCTTTCACCGGGACGTACCTTTCTTGCAAATATCGCAAGACGCACATTGTCCATATCCGAGCGGAACGGCCAATAGCAAGTAGAAAGTGTCAATATATCGTCGCCGTACTCTATATCTACATCGGTGAAAATATCGCTTCTGTCCATAAGATCAATTATAAAATGATTGAAGTCGTCACGGGAAGTAAAGTCGTGCTTGTTATTGTAATTATAGTACACTTCACCGTATTCTTCATAGATATTGAAAAGCCCTATGCCGAATATCTTCCACTCTGCTTCTTCATAAAGGGTATTGAACGTTATGGTCGGATGATCCTTGTAGAACTGCATTGACGGCGCATCATAGCTGTCATAAAGCGTTCTCCAGTATTCACTTAGGCAGGCAAAGAACGTGCCGACAGCCATATTATGACCGTAAAGCACCATATTGCCCGAATTTCCATCCGGAGAAACCACACAGTTGCAGTCCATCATTACAGAACCGCTCTTGCTCTTTTCTCCGTAGAAATCGTGCGTGAGATAGTAGTCATTGTCTTTTCCTTTTACAACAGGATAATCAATCGCCGTACCGTCTATTTTGAGGTACCCTACCGTATCGGGATTTATTTCAAGCAGCTTCTTGAACGAGGGAAGTATTTCCTTGCTTGCACCGCCGCTGTTTCCGTCGGGAATATATATGTTTGATATTCCCTGACTTCTCCACTGGTCACGGAACATCATAAATACGTCCGAAACAAGCGGTATAGCCGTGGCAAGAAATATGATCAGTGCGATTATAAACACCAGTTTTCTGATGACCGCCGCCACACTGTCGCCTTTCCACGGGATAATTCCCTTGACAAGCCTTTTCCAAAAACCCGGCTTTTTTGCAGCCACACCGTTACGGCGTGGATACTTTTCCATGTATGTTGTCATTTATGCTCCTTATATTTAATGTGACCGGGCTTAGTGTCAGTCTGTCTTATCCGGGAAGGAATAGTTGTCACGCTTTGCGTCTTCCGCATCGTAGCTTAACAGCTTTCTTCTGTCCCATGTGCTTTGGAACCAGTCATATCCTCCGCTTACTTTGTCGTATACCCACTGCCAGCGCCTTACATAAGGATTTCCCACAGCCTTTTCCACATCAACACTGTCGCTTTCACCTTTCCTTATCTTCCTTGCGAATATCGCAAGTCTTACTGTGTCGCCGCTGCCCTCGTAAGGCCAGCAGCACGTTGAAAGCGTAAGAATATCATCGCCGTATTTTAAATCGACATCGGTGAAAATATCGCTTCTGTCCATTATATTTATGATATAATCGTTGAAATCGTCTTCTGAGGTGAAATCACGCTTTTGATTATATTCATACACTTCTCCTCTTGACTCGGCAACATTGAATATGCCGAAGCCGAAAACCTTCCACTCCGCCTGCTCGTATAATGTATCGAATCTTATAACGGGATGCTCTTTGTAGAAAGACTTGCTCGGCTCGTCATACGAATCGTACATTGTGCGCCAGTATTCGTTCAGCGGTGCAAAGAATGTGCCTACCGCCATATTGTGACCGTACAGCACCAGATTGCCCGAGTGACCGTCAGCCGTCACTTTGTTGCGGTAATCCATCATTACCGTACCACTGCGGCTTTCGTTCTTATAAAAGTCATGAGTAAGGTAATAGTCGTTATCGGTTCCCTTTACAACGGGATAATCCACAAGAGTACCGTCTATCTTTATATATCCCACTGTGTCGGGATTTATTTCAAGAAGTTTCTTGAACGAGGGAAGTATATCCTTGTTATTTTCGGGAACATCCGTATTGGCATCAAGATGATACATCTGCGAAATACCCTTGCTTACCTGCTCATCCTTGTACATAGAAAGTATATCCGCAAGAAGCGGTATAGCTGTCGCCAGAAAAACTATAAATGCCACTATAAATATAATTTTTCTTATTACAAGTCCGGTATCGTCGCCTTTCCACGGGATAATGCCTCTTACAATGCGGTAAAAGAAGTTAGGTTTCTTCTCTATTTTTGCTGTCACATCAGCGTTTGCTTCTTCGGCTAATTCGGCGCTTTTTTCTTCAAGTGCCTCCTGACCGTCCGACATTTCATCGGCGCCCGAAAGCTCGTCTATCGTGCTTTCATCGTCGACCGGTATATGTTCGGCGGCGGTATCGGCTTCGTCCGCACTGACTGCGGCCTGTTCGTCTGACATCTCATTTTCGCCCTCCGGCGTAACGCCTACCGAGTTCTCTTCAAGCGCCGCTGCGTTTGCTGTCTTTCTGTCAATATCTGCGATTATCTCATCAACAGACATACCGCCTGTATCATTTTCAAATTTGTTATCGCTTTCCATAACAGTCTCCTTGCTTGTGTGTTTTCTCTTGCTCTTTTTATATATTTTCGGCAACCCACTGCAAAGCGGTAAGCACCGTGTTTTTTCTTATATATTCTCTTGCATTTTCGTCTTTTGCAAGCATTGGGTCGGTAAAAGCAAGCCGTGCCTGCGTGTTTCCTGCCACACTCAGCCCAATATATACAGTACCGACAGGCTTGCCCGGCTCAGCTCCCGTAGGGCCTGCTATACCTGTTACCGATATTCCTATATCGCTTCCTGCCGTCTTTCTTACCCCTTCAGCCATAGCCGCTGCGGTTTCGGTGCTGACAACACCGTATTTATCTATTATTGCGGCAGGTACGCCTATAAACCGCTCCTTTGCGCTTATGGCATAGGTGCAGATGCTCATATCCATTACGGCTGAAGAACCGCTTACAGAAGTTATTGCGGCGCTGATAAGACCGCCTGTACAGCTCTCCGCACAGGCTATTTTCTTTCCCTTGCTAACTAATAATTGTACTACATTTCCGGCGGTTTTGTCAATATCGAGCTGAAGCTCTCCGATACGGCTCATAATGCCACATCTCCTTTAAAATCAAGGCTTATTCCTGTTCTTCCTTGCTCTCGATTCTGAACAGCTTTACCGTTGTACCCTCTACAGCCTTTTCTATGAGAGGCGCAAAGTCAAACGACTGCTCAGCCTTTATGACCTCGTCAAATACAGGGCGTGTCTTGGGGTGCTTCGGCGTAAATACCGTACAGCAGTCCTCATAAGGCAGGGTCGATGTTTCAAACGTATCTATCTTTCGTGCTATATCTATAATTTCCTTCTTATCCATACCGATAACAGGGCGGAATACCGGATATTCTGCGGCGGCATCGGTACACTGTATAGCCTTTAACGTCTGACTTGCCACCTGTCCCACGCTTTCGCCTGTAACAAGTGCGCCGTACTCGTTTCTTTCGGCAATTATGTTGGCAATTTTCACCATAAGCCTGCGCATAATTATTGTGAAAAATTCTTCGGGGCAGTTATCCCTCAGCGCTTCCTGTATCTCCGTAAACGGAACACAGTAGAATCTTATATCTCCGCAATAGCTTGTCAGCTTTTCGCAGAGCGTTTCAACCTTCATCAGCGCACGCTCGGATGTATACGGAGGACTTACAAAGTGTATACCGTCTACAATAAGACCACGTTTTGCCATCATATAGCCTGCAACAGGGCTGTCGATACCGCCCGACAGCAAAAGCAGAGCCTTGCCCGAACTGCCTACAGGCATACCGCCCGCACCGATTATACGCTCGGCACTGACATATGCACCCTTGTCCCTTATCTCGCACATTACGGTAATTTCGGGATTATGAACGTCTACAGACAGATGAGGATACGCTTCAAGTATAGCGCCGCCAAGCTCCGCCTGTATTTCGGGAGTTTTCATAGGGAACGATTTATCTGAACGCTTTGCGTCAACCTTGAACGTTTTTGCGTTTTTGAGTGCATTTTCAAGATAAGGTACGCCCTGCGACTTTATCTGCTCGAAATCCTTTTCAAACACCGCACAACGCTGTAATGCGCCTATACCGAATATTACCTTCAGCTTTTCGATAACTTCGTCAAGGTCGCATTCGCCCACAGGCTCTATGTATATGGTAGACTGCTTTCTCATGTAATGAAATTTACCGCAGTGACGCAGTCTTCTTCTGATATTCTTTACGAGTATATCCTCAAAAGTGCCTTTGTTAAGCCCTTTCAGCGCTATCTCGCCGTATTTTGCCATTATAAGTTCGTTCATTATATGTTTCCTTTCCTGCGGCTTTTCTTTGTACGTCTGAACCGTGAAATGCCGTTTTCTATTTCATCGCAGAGTGCGTCAATGTCTTCCTTTGTTGTTTCCATCGAAAAGCTCACTCTTATAGTGCTGTCCGCTCTTTCACTGTTCATTCCGAAAGCGTCGGGCACCGAGCTTATTTTGCCCTTTGAGCAAGCCGAGCCGCTGCTGACATATATCTCTTTTTCTTCGAGCGAATGAAGCATTATCTCGCTTCTCACCCCAAGCACAGAGAAACTCAGTATGTTATATACGCTGTTGTCCGGACTGTTTATATAAACGTCCTCCATTTTCGAAAGCCTGTCACGCAGATAACCGTTCAGCTCCTTGTAATGTGTAAGGTCGGTAGGGTATGCCTTCACAGCCGCCTCAAATGATGCTATAAGCTCTGTAGGCTCTGTTCCCGGACGCAGATTTTTCTGCTGTCCTCCGCCGTATACAAGCGGAGTGAATCTTATCTTATCCGCACAGTACATTGCTCCTATGCCCTTAAAGCCGTGTATCTTATGTCCCGAAAGGCTGATAAGATCGCCCTTAAGCGTCACCTTGCAAAAGCCCTGTACGCCGTCTATATGAACGATAGTTTCGCTGTTCGCATTTTTTACGAGTCTGTACAGCTTTTCGGTATCGACCTTAAAGCCGTTCTCGTTGTTTACAGCCATGCACGATACAAGTATAGTATCCTGTGTGACATTATCCGCAATATACTGCTCGAAATTATCAATAGAGTCCTTAGGCGACAAACGGACTATTTCAAAGCCCAGCTTTTCAAGATAATCCATCGTTCTTGCTACGGACGGATGCTCCATAGCGGTAGTCACTATTTTATTTCCTCTGCGTTTATAAGCATCTGCGACTCCTCTTATCGCAAGATTGTTGCTTTCAGTCGCACCCGATGTAAAATATATTTCTCCCTGCAGCCCCAGCTTTTTAAGAATCGTTTTCTTTGCACTGTTCATCAGCTTTTCGGACTCAACACCGAGCCTGTGCAGTGACGATACATTGCCGAAACAGCTTCTTGCGGCATCTTCAGCCGCTTTTATTGCCTGCTCGCAGGGCTTTGTAGTGGCGGCATTATCCAGATATATCAAAATTCCGACTCCTTTTCATTGGGACTTCGCCCACTTATCTATAGGGCGTTGCCCGCTTGTCTATAATCGTTTTAATTATACACCATTTTGCGATAAAAAAACAGGGTATATTCTGAAATTTTTATGAAAAAATAACCTTGTATACGCATTACCGCCGATTTTATGAAAGGAAGAACATAATATGTATATTTCAAAACGTTGTTTTGTGCGGATAATCAGCTTTTTTACCGCCATATCGGTCGCCGCAGGCATATCTGCCACACTGAATATGAACAGCTCCGTCCGTTATAAAAGGAACTTTGAGCAGAGTATGACACGAAATGTAGAGGATCTGTCGGCTGAGATTGACAACATCAAGAACACGCTTTACAAGGGTATGTATGCAGGCACACCGGAGATGATGACACAGCTTTCGTCAAAGCTGTGGAGCGATGCATCCACAGCAAAAGCCTCACTTGCCGAGCTTCCGGTATCCGAGCTTCATCTTGAAAACACCTATAAATTTCTGTCGCAGGTGGGCAACTTCTCAAAGAGCCTTGCAAAGCGTTATTCCGACGGAGAAACGCTGACAGAGGATGACAGAAAATCGCTTAAAACGCTCGGTGAATACGCCGACCGCCTTGCCGACAATATGTGGAAGGTGGAACAGCGCATAACAAACGGCGAATTATCCTTTGAAAAAGCCGCAACAGAGGTGCAGGAAGCGAAAAACAGCGATGAGCCTTCGTATATAACGGAGGGCTTCACCGATTTTGAAGAAGGCTATGACAACTACCCGACGCTTATATATGACGGACCCTTCTCCGACCATATACTCGAAAAAAATCCCGAAATGCTGAAATCCGCATCGGCAGTCACCCTTTCGGACGCACTGAAAAAAGCCGAGAAAGCCTGCGGCACTGTGGGCTTGTCGCACGATGACAAAAACGATGAACAAGGAAAAATGCCGTCCTACGTCTTTACAAAGGACAGCACCACCATAGCCGTGACAAAAAACGGAGGTTATCTCAGCTATATGCTCTGCGGCAGAAGTGTTCCCACTCGTTCTGTCACCGCACTTGAGGCTGTCGCAAAGGCTGAAGAATATCTCTCAATGCTCGGCATAAACCACATAACCGACACCTATTACGAGATAAACGGCAACGTCTGCCTTGTGAACTTTGCAGGCACACAGGGAGATATAACGATGTACACCGACCTTATCAAAGTCGGCGTGGCAATGGATAACGGCGATATACTCAGCTTTGACGGCAGAGGATATATCACAAACCACAAGAAGCGTAATCTGCCCGAGCCGAAGATTACCGCAGAGCAAGCAAGAAAACAGCTCTCATCAGAGCTTGCAGTTACTGATACCTCACTTGCCGTAGTGCCTTCCGCAGGCACAAACGAGCTTTATTGCTATGAATTTCACTGCACCTCTCCTGACGGCAGACAGATGCTCGTATATATAAATGCCGATACCGGCAAGGAAGAACAGATACTGTTGCTTGAAATCACCGAAAACGGTACGCTTACCGTATAAAAATAATATAAAAGACTGCAAGTCCAAAATCGGATTTACAGTCTTTTTGTTTATTTTCCTGTTATCAGTTTCTGCATAGCAGGAAGCAGGACATTCATATCGATAGGCTTCGGAACATGGTCGTTCATTCCCGCCTTTATCGCATTGTCCTTATCCTCGGAAAACGCATTGGCAGTGAGCGCTATTATCGGTATATCGGCTTTTTTGCGGTCGTCTATCCTGCGTATCTTGGCTGCGGCCTCATAGCCGTTCATTATCGGCATCTGGATATCCATAAGGATAATATCATAGTAATCATCGGGCGCTTTCTCCAGCATTTCCACACAGTCAACGCCGTCCTTAGCTCGTTCGATTATAAGACCCTCATCAGACAACAATTCGGTTGCTATTTCGGCATTTATATTATTATCCTCGGTCAGAAGCACTCTTCTGCCTTTAAGGGAAGTCTTGTCAATATCTGTATCGGCACGTTTTGCCTTTGCTTCCTCTTCTGACGATATTCTGCAAGGAAGTGACACAGTAAATACCGAACCTTCGCCTATTGCGCTGCTGACGGTTATCTCTCCGCCCATAAGATCGACCAGTTTCTTTACAATGCCCATTCCGAGCCCTGCACCCTCTACACCGCTGACTGTAGAAGTCCGTTCACGCGAGAATGCCTCAAATATATGCGATATGTATTCTTCAGACATTCCTATGCCCGTATCGGTAATTGAGAACACCGTATTGCACATCTGCTCATTGTCGCCGTCCTCCTGCCTTATAGCACAGGTTATCTCCCCGTCTGCTCCGGTATATTTGATGGCATTACTCATTATGTTCATAACGATTTCAGAGAAATGCGTTTCATCAATATAGATGTACCTGTATTTTATATTCTTACGCATTGATATAGTGAGTTTTTTCTTCTCTGCGGAATTTTCAAACATAGTTATACAGGACGTGAACAAGTCATCAATATCGTTTATCGTGTTTTCGATAACTGTCTTGTTGTTTTCAATTCTGGCAAGGTCAAGGACATTATTGAGTAACGACAGCAGTTTCTGCCCACAATTGCTGATATTGTCCATATACCCGCTGAGCTTGTCCGGCTCGTTGAGATGGTGCTTTGCAAGCTCGACATAGCCTGTTATGGCATTCATCGGTGTACGGATATCGTGAGATATATTGAACAGGAACGTTGACTTTGCCCTGTTGGCTGAATATGCCGCCTCTGCCGCTTCTTCGAGTATTTTCTGTTGCTTTTTCTGCTGGTTGCGGTAATGCCTAATATAAATGCAGACACAGAAAAACAACATAACTATCGCAACTATCCCGACAGCACCGATTATCATAACGAAATTATTACGTTCACTGATAAATACATAAGTCGGCTCCATATCGGTCTCGATACACAACGCACCGATGATCTCATTACTTCCGTCATTTGCTCTGACGGGATAGCACGCTGTGAAAATATGACCCCACGTTGTATCGATTATCTCCTGCGAATAGACATTTTCTCCCGAAAGTGCTCTTTCGATATACGGTATCATCTCTTCTTCAATATATGTACCGGGATAGGCAAAGTCATCTGCGCCAAGGTCAAGACCGTCCACAAGATATATAAGCCTACCCTCTGTATTTCTCTTTGCTGTATAGAAGTATCTTGTCGAGTTCATATTGCGTATCTGATTGAGATATGTCTGAAGCGATTTGTAACGCTCGGTATTCATATCGTCCACAGTATTTATTTCGGTAAAATCCTCTCTGGTAAGTGCATTCGATACGCCCTTGTGCATAGCGTCGGTGCGCGAACTGTCCTCTGCTATCGCATTATCCAGTATACTGTCATTATACATTTTTTGCAAAATATATGTATATCCTGTAACGAACAGCACACCGACAACGACTATCAGAACAAGATTATAAATGCTGCGTCTTGCTTTAGCTCCGCTTTTTTCTACAGAATTATTATTGTTCAATCCCACTTATGTAACCCTCCGTGACAGCATAGCCGTCGTGCATACGGATTTCGATTGCACAGCGAAATCCGCATACTGCAAATAAAAATTATACATTAGCAAAATTGCATTGTCAAGAAGCATACAAGAGTTTTGTCACACTTAGCCAAAAATAAATCCCCCGGTTTAAAAACCGAGGGACTGTATGATCTTATTTAATAATTAAACTAAGATTGAATGCTCATCATTAGGATCGAACAGGTGTACCTTGTTAGGATCAAGAGCAAGCTTGATAACGTCCTGAGGACGAGCTGTACATCTGGGAGATACTCTTGCTGTCAGCGGGATACCTTCGCATGTGAGGTAGAGGTAAGACTCAGCACCCATCATTTCGGTAACGTCTACTGTAGCTTCGATCAGACCTGTCTTAGCGTTTGAAAGGAACATTTCTTCATCGTGAATGTTCTCGGGACGGATACCAAGGATAACTTCCTTGTCAACATAGTACTTAAGAGCTTCTGTATCTGCCTTAGCACCGGGCAGTTCAACATAGAACTTTCTGCCTCTTGTTGTCTTTGTATCTTCTGAACCGAATTCAACTGTGTACTTGCCGTTGAGCATGATGAGCTTAGCGTTGATGAAGTTCATCTGAGGTGAACCCATGAAGCCTGCAACGAACTTGTTAACGGGGTTCTCATACAGGTTGATAGGTGAGTCGATCTGCTGGATGTAACCATCCTTCATAACTACGATTCTGTCGCCCATCGTCATAGCCTCGATCTGGTCATGAGTAACGTAGATGAATGTAGTACCTAACTTCTTGTGAAGCTTTGAAAGCTCAGTTCTCATCTGTGCACGGAGCTTAGCGTCAAGGTTTGAAAGAGGCTCGTCAAGTAAGAATACCTGAGGATCACGAACGATAGCTCTACCTAAAGCTACACGCTGTCTCTGACCACCTGATAAAGCCTTGGGCTTTCTGTCGAGAAGATGTGCGATGTCGAGGATCTTAGCAGCTTCTTCAACAAGCTTCTTGATCTCATCCTTAGGCACTTTTCTCAGCTTTAAGCCGAATGCCATGTTCTCGAAAACAGTCATATGAGGATACAGAGCGTAGTTCTGGAAAACCATCGCAATATCACGATCCTTAGGAGCTACGTCATTAACGAGTCTGTCGCCGATGAAAAGCTCGCCTTCGGAAATTTCCTCAAGACCTGCAATCATTCTTAATGTTGTTGACTTACCGCAACCTGAAGGACCAACGAGGATAATGAACTCCTTGTCCTTGATGTTCATAGTAAAGTCAGAAACGGCTACTACGCCGCCGGGGTAACGCTTATAGATACCTCTTAAAGATAAACTTGCCATTTATGTGTGACCTCCTGTTTTATTGCAGAATAACCTTACGCTAATATTTTAACAAAATCGAGCCGAAAATGATAGTACCTAATTACCCAAATATCAAAGCCTTGCGTTATGCAAAATCACCAACACATATAAAACGCATTTAAATTTTGTCCTTTTTGTGTACAATTTATACAAATTTTAGCCGAATCTCAGCCTTGAATAAAGTAAATTCCGTTCGAATTTGTTACAAATCACAAATGAAAGCGGATAAATTTAGTGAAATTTTGCAATTAATACTTAAACGTGTTAAAGATTGCGTTAAAATTTCAGCATTTTGCTGAATATTTCAGCATAGATTTTAGTAAATTTCAAGTGACTGTCCCCGCAACCGACCGCCCTGACAATAAATTGACATAACGGAGGAAAAATGAAACACAGAAAAATTATCCGCTTGCTTGTTATCCCTGCCGCTCTTTTCGTTATACTGCTTACCGTCCTTGTTATGTGCCGCCGCAGTGCAATATGCGGTGAAACGTACAGCGACAGAGCAAATTACGCAAAAACACTCGGCTACAGCATATCCGCCGACAGCGAAACCGTACAGAATATCGTTATCCCTGCCGTATTCGGCAGCGTATACGAAAACTACAATGCTTTGCAAAAGCAGTGCGGCTTTGATTTATCGCTGTATAAGGGCGAGGACGCAGTACAATATACATATATTATAACCGATTACACCGATGACAGCGGAAACACGCTTGATAACATCAGAATGAATCTTATCATCGTCAGCGGCAGAATTGTCGGCGGCGATATATGCTCCGCCGCACTTGACGGCTTTATGACAGGGCTTCAGCCACGCAAAAATTAGCCGCACGGGTTCCACAGCTTGCAAAAAAAGTATTTTGTTTAATGTGCTTCCGTTATATCATTCAGCTTTGACTATGATAATAGGCTACTGATAGTGCTTTTTGTCGGACAGCGCTTCTCGGGTTCGCTATTCGAATAGATACACCTGTCAATATGAAAGAGGGAGACAACCAAAGGGATCAGGTACAAGTCTGAGCCTCGCTCACGCAAGGCTCGTGCACTCCGCTAAAGCTCCGCTGGACTTGACAGCCCCTCTCCCTGTCCCTTAGGTTTTCTCCCAAATCAGTTATTCCTCTTGAGCGACGTGAGGAGCGGGAGCATTGCTAAAGCAATGCTCAGACTTGCCTCCCACTTTCCTTACCCATACCCACACCCCGTCAGGGTGTTAGCAAAACTCGCAAAACCACCTGAACATTGTATATCCTGTCCAAGCAGGGACGCTTAACGCTACACGTCCGCATATGAGTACATATATCTCAGGTTAGTGGCGTTTTTTTGAAGAGTCAATGTTAGTGCAGTTGCACCGGTACACTCACGAAAATATTAATGCCTTGTCAATGCGGAAAGTGTTTTCGGCGGTGTTGGCGATACATTTCATTATACTGTTTTGATAATCGGTTTTCGACAGTCAAGAGCCTGCCGCAATTGCGACAGGCTCCTTGATTTTATTTGGCTTACTTTGTTCCGAACAGTCTGTCGCCTGCGTCACCGACACCGGGAGTGATATACAGATCCTCATTAAGACCGTCGTCAAGCGCACCGCAATAGATCTCTACATCGGGGAATTCCTTGTGTATAGCGGCTATGCCCTCAGGAGCGGCGATAATGCACATAAACTTTATAGAATGTGCGCCGGCTTCCTTAATCTTGCGTATAGCGTGTACAGCCGATGTGCCTGTAGCAAGCATAATATCGGTAACTATTACGTCACGCTCGTTTATATCAAACGGGAGTTTGCAGTAATACTCGTTTGCGACCGTTTTGTCAGATCCGCCCTTTCCTCTGAATATACCGATATGACCTATCTTTGCGGCAGGAACAAGTGCCATAACGCCCTCGGTCATACCAAGACCTGCACGGAGGATAGGTACAAATGCAAGCTTTCTGCCTGAGATAACATTTGACTCTGCGATAGCTACGGGAGTCTGAATCTGTACCTTCTTAAGAGGAAGATCTCTCGTTGCCTCATAGCACATAAGCATTGAAATTTCGCTTACAAGCTCTCTGAATTCCTTTGCGCCCGTGTTCTTATCTCTTAAAAGAGATACCTTGTGCTGTACAAGGGGGTGGTCACAGATGTGAAGTTTCTCGTTTGCCATAACATTCTCTTTTCTCCCTATGTATTGTTGGATTAGTTTTTTATAGCCCTGCCGTGATTTTCATAGGGAAAAATCCGCAGACTTTGATTACTTACTTATTTTCGAGTGCCATCATCTTGTCAACACGGGCTGCGTGTCTTCCGCCCTCGAACTCTGTTGACAGGAATACTCTTACTATTTCTTCAGCCGTACCCGGTCCTATTACTCTGCCGCCCATGCACAGAACGTTTGCGTCATTGTGAAGGCGTGTGTACTTTGCTGTATAATAATCCTGACACAAAGCCGCACGGATACCCTTTATCTTGTTTGCCGATATGCTGATGCCTATACCCGTACCGCATATCAGAATGCCCTTGTCGCACTCTCCGCTTTTGATTTTCTCGCAGGTCTTTTCTGCAATGTCGGGGTAATCCGCTCTCTCTCCGTTACAGCCGCAGTCGATATACTCGACCTTAAGCTCATCAAGGAACTTCTTAACCTCGCACTTCAGTTCATATCCTGCGTGGTCGCTACCTATTGCCAGCATTTTTATTCTTTCCTTTCTTTATATGCCTCAGCATTTTTTGCCATAAGCTCACGCTGAGCCTGCGGCAGCTTAAGATACATCGGCATAAGCTGTTCGGGCGTTAACTGCGGTGCGTTTACAGCCGCAAGGCATACACCGTAGCCCGTCTGGTATCTTAACGGATCGGGGGCGATCTTCACATTTTCCAATCCCTCGTCATCCGTTGCTTTTTTCATTATAAATGCGCCGTCGCCGACAAGCATTATATCATCGTCATATTCCGACAGCATTCTTGCCGCCTCGTCTGTTTTCAGACATTCCTCTTCGGTCAGTCTTTCGACCTTGCCGCCATTCACACGAAACAGTGCAACATACACCTGATTGCACCTTGCGTCCATTGCGGCGCAGACAACGCAGTCATAAGCCGTAACATTATACGCCATAGCCTCAAGCGTTGAAACTGCCGCACAAGGCTTCGACAATGCAAAAGCAAGCCCTTTTACCGCCGATATGCCTATACGAAGTCCCGTGAAAGAGCCCGGACCGTTCGCCACTGCAAAAAGTCCTATATCCTCCATAGAAAGCTCCGCATTTCTGACAAGATCCCTTACAACAGGCATAAGCGTCACGCTGTGCGTCAGCTTGTTGTTTATCACCGTACTGCCGAGTATCTGCCCCTTTTCCGTATCGTACACGGCGGCACAGCAAGGAGCGGCGGCAGTGTCGATACCGAGTATCAGCATAGTTCCTCCTGCGGAATATATTCAATTACTCTTGAATTATCCCCTGTTTTAGTGATATTCACACCGCACCTGCCGTCAAGATATGAGGCAAGCTCAGGTATGTTCTCGCTCCACTCTATACACATTATTCCGCCTCGGTCGAGGTAGTCGAAAAATCCGATAGCGTACAGATCGTCGAGCGTGTTTATTCTGAAAAGGTCAAAGTGGAAGATCGGCACATCGCCCTCATATTCGTTCACAAGAGCGAAGGTCGGGCTTGTAACATCGTCCGTACTGCCGAAATATTCCGCTATACCCTTTGTTAAGTGCGTTTTTCCTGCGCCCATTTCACCGGTATAAAGCACACAGTCGCCGGCTTTCAGATAAGAGGCTATCTTTTTGCCGATTTCAACCGTTTCTTCGGGCGAATCTGAAATAAACCGTTCCATCAGAACAGACCGCTTATCTCGCCGTCTGCGCTTACATCTATCTTGTTTGCGGCAGGAACCTTAGGCAGTCCGGGCATTGTCATAATGTCGCCAGTAAGTGCGACAACAAAGCCTGCACCTGCCGACAGCTTTACATCACGGACGGTTATCGTGAAGTCCTTCGGGCAACCGAGCTTTGTCGGGTCGTCCGATAAGGAATACTGCGTCTTTGCAACGCATACAGGTAGCTTGTCAAAGCCGATAGCTTCAATTTCCTTTATTGCCTTTTCTGCACCCGTTGTATAGCTTACGCCGTCCGCACGGTAGATTTCCTTGGCGATTATATTCAGCTTTTCCTTTATGGACAGCTTCTCGTCATATATAGGAGCAAAATTCGTCTTGCCCTCGTTTTCGTTTATTGTATCTATAACAGCGTTTGCAAGCTCGATACCGCCTTCTCCGCCCTTTAAGAATACATCTGAGAACGCAACCTTTGCGCCCATCTTCTCGCAGTATTCACGGACAATAGCTATTTCAGCCTCTGTATCGGTATAGAAGTGGTTTATCGCAACAACTGCAGGCACGCCGTATTTACGCATATTTTCTATATGTGCGCCGAGGTTTACGATGCCCTTTCTGAGAGCCTCTGTGTTTTCAGCGGTAAGCTCGGTTTTCGGAACACCGCCGTTGTATTTCAGCGCACGGATAGTAGCTACTATGACCGTACACGAGGGCTTAAGTCCTGCGTAACGGCACTTTATGTCAAAGAACTTCTCCGCACCGAGATCACTGCCGAAGCCTGCCTCGGTTATGGCATAGTCGCCAAGCTTTAACGCAAGCTTAGTTGCTCTTACGCTGTTACAGCCGTGAGCAATATTTGCGAACGGACCGCCGTGAATGATAGCGGGAGTATTTTCGAGCGTCTGCACGAGGTTGGGGTTGATAGCGTCCTTTAAGAGTGCTGTCATTGCGCCTACCGCCTCAACATCAGAAGCGAATACGGGCTTTCCGTCATAAGTATACGCAACAAGGATTCTGCTGAGCCTTGCCTTAAGATCAACAAGATCGTCCGCAAGACACAGTATCGCCATTATCTCGCTTGCAACGGTTATCTGGAAGTGATCCTCTCTCGGAACACCGTTCACCTTGCCGCCAAGACCGATTATGCAGTTTCTCAGCGCTCTGTCGTTCATATCAAGACAACGCTTTATCTGTATGCGTCTGGGGTCTATTCCGAGTACGTTTCCCTGCTGAATGTGGTTATCTATAAGTGCGCAAAGCAGATTGTTTGCGGAAGTGATTGCGTGCATATCCCCCGTGAAGTGAAGATTTATATCCTCCATAGGCACTACCTGCGCATATCCTCCGCCTGCCGCACCGCCCTTTATACCAAAGACGGGACCCAGTGAAGGCTCACGCAGTGCAAGTACAGCCTTTTTGCCTATCTTGTGCATACCCTCTGCAAGACCTACGGAAGTAGTCGTCTTGCCCTCTCCCGCAGGAGTGGGGTTTATAGCTGTAACAAGTATCAGCTTGCCGTCCTCTTCGCTTTCAAGACGGTCTATACATTCCTGTGAGATCTTCGCCTTGTAGTGACCGTAGGGTATAAGCTCCTCCTCGTCAATTCCGAGTTCCTTTGCTATATCCTTTATTTTTAGCATTTTTGCGTTCTGGGCAATTTCAATATCGCTGAGCATTTTTTCTACCTCTTTTTACTGTGGCTGACCGCCTGAATTATAACCTCTCACGTCATTGTAAAGACGCAATTTAAGTATAGCACAGTGGCGGGTGAATTTCAAGGTTTAAAAGATATTTTAAAAGGGTCGATGTTGCTTCAATTTGCAGAGAAAATCTATTCTTTAAACAAACAGCAAATTCCACATCCCTATCCCCCTTCCCCCTTTCCCCCGGAAAGGGGGGAAACACGGGGACTGGCGTCCCTGCGACCTGCCTTGGGGCTACGCCCCAAACCCCATCTGCATTATTATCTATAAAAACCGATGTCGTATATTTTAAACAAACTTAAGCTGGTCAACGTCATCGTCGTACAGTGTTCCCGCAACAGGCACGGTCTTTGTCCTGTAGCTGTCTGCGTCCTTTATCATACCGTCCTTGTATTTAACCGCAGATCTGAGCTTTGCTCTGGTAAGCCTCATTACCTGCACGCCCTGCGTATCCCTTGCCGCTTTGGGCAGGATAAGCACGGTGTTGAATATCATGACCTTGCCTGCGTCCGAGCTTAGCATAAACTCGCAATCGCCGTCAATAAGCGTCATAGATACAAGCGGTGAGCCGTCATTGTATGCGTTCGCCAGCTTTTTACGCCTTGTCTTTGTTTCAAACGAAGCCATAGGCACTTTTGCGCATTTACCGTTTTCAAAGAACATTACAAGCGTTCCGCTGTAGTCCTCTGCGGCTATCATCTTTATTATCCTCTCGTCCGGGTCAAGCTCCAGCTTTACAGGCAGATAGTCGCCCATCACGCTTGCCTTTCCGTCCTCAAAGTCGCAGGCTCTTGCCTTATATACCTGGAATTTATCTGTGAAGAATAAAAGCTCCGCACGGTTGCTGCCGTCATAGGTTTCGATTATCTCATCGTTTTCCTTGAGTTTCTGCTCACCGCTCATTCTCAGCGACTGAGGAGTAATCTTCTTGAAATATCCCTCACGGGTGAAGAACAGATCAACGGGATAATCGGGTATCTCCTCCTCCGCCTCGTTCTCCTCGTCCTCAGTGCCGTAGATAAACATTGTCTTTCTGGGCTTGCCGTATTTCTTTGCTATATCACCAAGCTCCGATATGATTATCTGCTTCACTCTGCGCTCTGAAGAAAGAATATCCTCCATATCGGCTATTTCTTCCTTAAGGCTGTCTATTTCCTCGATGCGCTTCAAGATATAACCCTTGTTGATATTTCTCAGCTTTATATCCGCAACATATTCAGCCTGCGTTTCGTCTATGCCGAAGCCTATCATAAGGTTCGGCACGACCTCTGCGTCATCCTCTGTTTCACGGATTATCTTTATAGCCTTGTCTATATCAAGCAGTATCTTCTTAAGACCTGTCAGCAGATGAAGTTTTTCTTTCTTTCTTGCAAGCTCGAACTTTGTCTTTCTCTTTACGCAGGTGATTCTGAAATCCGTCCACTGCTCAAGTATCTCGGCAACACCCATAACCTTCGGCATACCGCCTACAAGAATGTTGAAGTTGCAGGAGAAAACGTCCTGTAAAGGAGTTATCCTGAACAGCTTTTTCATTACCGCCTCGCTGTCCTGCCCACGCTTTAAATCAATAGTTATCTTAAGACCCGATAAGTCCGACTCGTCACGAACGTCCGAAATTTCTTTCAGCTTGCCCAGCTTCACCTGCTCAACTATCTTGTCGATGATTGCTTCAATAGTCGTCGTAGGCGGAATCTCGGTCACTTCGATACAGTTTGCCGCTTTGTCATAGATATACTTACTGCGTACCTTGACGCTTCCACGTCCCGTGGCATATATACGGCGAAGCTCGTTCTCGTCCTGCAATATGAAGCCTCCGCCGGGGAAATCCGGTCCTTTAAGCGTGGATACAATATCGTGTTCGGGGTTTTTCATAAGTGCGGCGGCTGTTTCACATACCTCCGACAGATTGAAGGAGCAGATATTGCTCGCCATAGATACGGCGATACCGACGTTATTGTTTACCAGTACCGCAGGGAATCTTGTGGGGAGCAGTACAGGCTCTGTCATTGAGTTATCGTAGTTCGGCACAAAGTCAACTATATCACGGTCAATATCCGCAAATATCTCTGCGCAGATAGGGTCAAGCTTTGCCTCTGTATATCGTGACGCCGCAAACGACATATCTCTCGAATATGCCTTGCCGAAGTTACCCTTGCTGTCAACATACGGGTGCAGAAGTGCCTCGTTGCCCCTTGCAAGTCTTACCATCGTTTCGTATATCGCCATATCGCCGTGCGGATTTAATTTCATCGTCTGTCCGACAATGTTCGCCGACTTTGTTCTTGCCCCCGTAAGCAGACCCATCTTGTACATCGTATACAGCAGTTTTCTGTGCGACGGCTTGAAACCGTCAATTTCGGGGAGCGCACGGGAAACTATAACGCTCATTGCATACGGCATATAGTTTTCGGTCAGCGTATCGGTTATCGGCTGATTTTCGACAATACCTGCACCCTCTATATAAGCGTTTTTATTCGGAGCGACCTTCTTCTCGCCCTTTTCGTTCTTTCCTTTTCTCAAAATCTATACCTCTTTTTAGCTTTATACCCTGCTCAGAGTGAAAACTCTTTTTTCAGCTTTTCAAAGCGTTTCTCGTATTTATCTCTTACGGGTAACGTTGTATTCTGTAAAACGTGTTGCAGAATATCTGCGTCTTTCAGCACCTCGTCAAGCGGAAGCCCGACATTTTCCTTGTCGCTGTGGTTCGCTATCGCTCTTGTGATATTGCCTATCTCGCACACACTGAAAAGCCCCGTCTTCGCCAGTATCGGCATTACAGCGTCAGCGCTTTCTTCTGCGTGCTTTTCGTCAACGCCCGTCAGATATTTACGGTAGTCGTGGAGCAGTCCGCTTATCTGTGCAAGCTCTGCGTTCACGCCTCTGCGCAGTGCGATAAGCCCTGCCGTCTGTGCCGTGCCGAAAAGATGAATGTATGCCTTCTGCCGTCTTTCCTCGGGCAGTGTTGCTATCATCTCCGACACTACGGCAGATATTACCTCTATCCTGTTAATTTCCATATATCCTCCGCTTAAGATACGTCTATATCGTCAAGGTACTTATAGCCGTAGTCACGGATATAGTCCTTTCTTCCGTCAAGGTTATCGCCGAGCAGCAGCTCGAATATCTCCTGAGTTTTCTGTGCATCCTCCGGCATTACTCTTATAAGCCGTCTCGTTTCAGGGTTCATAGTGGTAAGCGACATCATTTCCGGTTCATTCTCACCAAGACCCTTTGAACGCTGTATCTTATACTTCTGCTCGCCTATATCGGCAAGTATCCTCTGCTTTTCCGCTTCTGTATAGGCAAAGTAGGTCATATCCTTGCTGTTTATCTCATAAAGCGGCGACTCAGCAATATACACAAAGCCCTTTTCTATTACGGTCGGAACAAGTCTGTACAGCATAGTAAGAATAAGCGTTCTTATCTGGTATCCGTCATAGTCCGCATCGGTACAGATTATTATCTTTTCCCACCTGAGATTATTTAGATCAAAGGTTGAAAGGTCTTTATTTGCCTTTGCCTTTACCTCAACACCGCAGCCGAGTATCTTCATAAGGTTCGTGATAATTTCACTCTTGAATATCTTGTCATAGCTTGCCTTAAGGCAGTTGAGCGTCTTACCTCTTACAGGCATTACCGCCTGATAGTCTGCGTCCCTCGCCTGCTTTACAGCGCCCAAAGCCGAGTCACCCTCCACTATATAAAGCTCACGTCTTGCCGTATCCTTACTTCTGCAGTCAACGAACTTCGGTATCCTGTTCGCAAGGTCTATCTTGCCCGAAAGCTGTTTCTTTATTGTATCTCTTGCCTTTGCGGCATTTTCACGGGCACGCTTGTTTATCAGCACCTGCTCGCATATCTTGACCGCTTCGTCCGGATTTTCAAGGAAGTACACTTCAAGCTGATGCTTCAGCCAGTCGGTCATAGCCTCCTGTATAAATTTATTGGTTATGCTCTTTTTCGTCTGGTTCTCATAGCTTGTCTGCGTTGAGAAGTTTGAAGATATGAATACGAGGCAGTCGGCAATATCGGTAAATTTTATCTTGCCCTCGGTCTTGTTGTACTTGCTGTTGGCTTTCAGCCAGCCGTCTATCTGATTTGTAAATGCCGCCTGCATAGCCTTATCGGGACTTCCGCCGTGCTCAAGCCAGCTTGAATTATGATAGTGCTGTATAAGCTGAACTTTGTTTGAGAATACAAAAGCGACCTTCATCTTTACTTTGTATTCCGGCTTGTCCTCTCTGTCCTTACCTGTACGCTGTGCGCTCCATACCTGCTCGGTAGTAAGTGCTGTATCGCCTACGATTTCTTTCAGATAATCGCTGATACCGTTTTCATAGCAGTAGATATGCTCTTCAAAGCGTGTTTCGCCTGTTTCCTCGTCACGCACTTCGTTTCTCAGCACAAAGGTCAGCCCGTCATTTACTACCGCCTGTCTGCGCAGAACATCGTCAAAATATTCAAATGGTACGTCAATATCCGTAAATACATCAAGGTCTGGTTTCCACTTGATTTTAGTACCCGTTGTTCCGTCCGACTGGTGACGGCGGAAGCCTCTTTCTTCCTTTTCAACGTTATAGCCCTTTTCAAATCTCAGGTCGTATATCCACGTTCCGTTATTGCTCTCGACCTCCATATACTCAGCCGCAAACTGTGTCGAGCAAAGGCCAAGACCGTTAAGGCCGAGCGAATATGAGTAGTTATCTCCGCTGTTGTTATCGTACTTACCGCCTGCGTACAGGGTGCAAAAGGCAAGTTCCCAGTTATACTTCTCCTCGTTTTTATTGAAGTCTATCGGTATACCTCTGCCGTAGTCCTGCACTTCAATGCTTTTATCAAGGAAGCGTGTAACGATTATCTTCTTTCCGAAGCCCTCTCTAGCCTCGTCTATCGAGTTTGAAAGTATCTCAAACACGGAGTGACAACAGCCGTCAAGCCCGTCCGAGCCGAATATAACGCCGGGACGCAGTCGCACCTGATCGGGTCCTTTCAGCTGTTTAAGACTGTTGTCGTCATAATTTTTCTTTGCCATCAGCTTTATCCTTTCAACCGCCGTACTCCCCTGTACAGCGAAACTTTAGTCAATAATTAGTTTTATTGTACCACAAATCCCCCGTTTTTGCAAGTGCGGCGGGTCGCCGCTGACATTTCGCCGTTCTGTCTGTTCGGACTTTGCTTTACCTCCGTTACCGGCGGGCGGCTGTGTGCCGCTTCAAATTCGCCGTTCTGTCGGTTCGGACTTTGCTTTACCTTCGTTACCGGCGGATATTAACGTTATAAACATACGATTAAGAACGATACTGCACAATCTTAGCAGTACCCCAATTCTATTGAAAAAACCTATTAATTATAGAACCGCATTTTCTACAAAACAAAATCCCCGAGAGCCTCAACTCTCAGGGATTTTACTATACTATATCGACTTTATCAACTTTCGTTTTGCCATCCGATAAATCAATACTTAGCGTAAGGGTTCTCACCGTCATACAGCATACCTGCGGGACGGTTGAATTCAAGATCCTCAACACCGAGGTACTTCAGTGTATCGAAGATAGCCTTGCCGTAGTGACCGAATGCAACTGCACCGTGGTGAGGATAGTTCTTCTTGATAAGAACGTTGCGGTAGAATCTACCCATTTCGGGGATAGCGAATACGCCGATAGCGCCGAATGAACGTGTAGCAACGGGGAGAACTTCACCCTGGGCAACATAAGCTCTCAGCTTAGCATCAGCCGTGCTCTGTAAACGGAAGAATGTGATGTTGCCGGGAACGATGTCGCCCTCAAGCGTACCTCTTGTGATATCAGGCTCCTTATCAGGCTCAAGACCTCTGTGCATGATAAGCTGATACTTCATAGTCTTGCTTGTCAGCTTGCACGAAGCTGTGTTACCGCAGTGGAAGCCCATGAATGTATCCTTGAGAGTGTAGTTGTACTTGTCCTTGATGGATTCAACATACATATCTGCAGGAACAGAATTGTTGATGTCGAGCAGTGTAACTGCATCTTCTGAAATGCAGGCACCGATATATTCGCTGATTGCACCGTAAATATCAACCTCGCACGCTACGGGGATTCCTCTTGCTGTAAGTCTTGAGTTTACATAGCAGGGAACGCAGCCGAACTGTGTCTGGAATGAAGGCCAGCACTTGTTGGCAAATACAACGTACTTTCTGCTTCCCTTGTGTGCTTCCATCCAGTCAAGAAGCGTAATCTCAAGCTGTGCAAGTCTGGGCAGGATACCGGGCATCTTGTTGCCGTCGCCAAGCTCCTTTTCCATATCTGCAACAACTTCGGGGATTCTTGCGTCATTCTTATGCTCGTTGAATGCGGCATAAAGGTCAAGCTCCGAGTTCTCTTCAATCTCAATACCGAGGTTGTAAAGCTGCTTTATAGGAGCGTTACAAGCGAGGAAGTCCTGAGGACGAGGACCGAATGAGATAACCTTTAAGTTGTTAAGACCGATAACTGCTCTTGCAACGGGGATAAATTCCTTTATCATATCTGCAACCTCTGTAGCTGTTCCTACAGGGTATTCGGGTATGTATGCCTTGATGTTTCTGAGTGCTAAGTTGTAGCTTGCATTCAGCACGCCGCAGTAAGCGTCGCCTCTGCCGCCTACTAAGTTATCCTGTGTTTCCTCTGCCGCAGCAACGAACATTACAGGACCGTCAAAGTACTTTGCAAGCAGTGTTTCAGCCGACTCGGGGCCGAAGTTTCCGAGGTATACGACCAGTGCGTTGCAGCCTGCGCCCTTAAGCTCCTCAAGAGCCTGCATCATATGTGTTTCGCTTTCGATAGTGGTGGGACATTTAAATACGTCAACACCGATCTCCTTACATGCCTTTACAACAGCCTCACATCTTGAAGCTGAAAGGCTCATGGGGAAACAGTCACGGCTTACAGCCGCAATTCCGAGCTTTACATCGGGTATGTTCTTCATAGCAAAAATTCCTTTCTGTGCAGTTTATTCTCTGCTTTATAAATCTGTCATAATACCGCCGCATTTTTTTGTTATGTACCGCTTACGTTTTGAGTAATCGTTTACTTGTAGTCATAAAACAAAAAACCTCTGCGACAGGTGTTATTATTATTGTATCACAAATAATCGTCATTGTCTACAGATTTCCGATAATTTTACGCCGTTTTCACACAAAATTATCAGAAAGGCGATGTAACAGGTTACACGGTAATTAAGTAAAACGCATTTCTTTTACCGTTTATTGACACGCCGTGCTATTTATGTTATCATTTTACTATATTAAGTATTTAAACAGCGGAGGAAGACCGATGAAATACAGACGATTGCTCTTTTGGGTAAAAGACCCGTATTCCGATAGTTCCGACGAATTGTTCACCAAAGCCGTAAAAGAAAATTTCTCCTACTGCGTTTCCCATTGCGATGATTACCGCAGAATATGCGAAAATCTCGGTATATCCTCTCCCTCGGATGCGTCCGGACTTCCCGTGATACCCACATTGCTGTTCAAGAAAAAGCAGATTTTCAATAAAGGCTGTATTCCGCTTATAAAAGCGACTTCCTCCGGCACAAGCGGCAGGAAAAGCACGGTAGCCTTTGACACGGGCGGCCTTCTCTGCGGACTTAAAATGGTTATGCGTGTATCAAAGCTGAGAAATCTGTTATCTCCCGTTCCGTGCCACTATATCATTATGGGTTACAAGCACCACAGAGGAAACAAGACCGCCGTAACAAAGACGGCTTTCGGTGCGACATTCTTCACTCCTGCACTGAGCCGCAATTATATTCTGACATATAAAAAAGGCGGCTATTCCCCTGACTTTGACAGAATTATAGAGCTTATTGTCAGGCATTCACGTTCACGTTTTCCGACAAGATTCATGGGGTTTCCCGCTTATACTTATTTTCTGCTGAGAATAATGGACGAGCGTAAAATTTATCTTAAAATGCCGAAAGGCTCACGCATAATGCTCGGCGGCGGCTGGAAACAGTTCTATGCCGAGCAAGCCGACAAAAATTCCTTTTACAGCCTTGCCGAAAAGGTACTCGGCATAAAGGAAAACGATATTATCGAATTTTTCGGAGCGGTAGAGCATCCTATTTTATACTGCGACTGCAAGGAACATCACTTCCACGTTCCCGCTTACAGCAGAGTTATAATCAGAGATGTCGATACGTTAAAACCGCTTGAAAACGGCAAGACAGGACTTGTAAACCTGATAACTCCTATGGTTAAAGCGACCCCGGTGCTTTCCGTAATGACAGATGACCTCGGCATACTTCATAACGGAAGCGAATGTTCCTGCGGACTGAAAACGCCGTTTCTTGAAATTGTCGGCAGAGTTGCGCCGGAGGATATAAAGACCTGTGCGGCAGGCGCAGAAGAGATAATAAAGGGCGTGAACGTATGATTTTCTTTGATGGCGAAATATACGAAAACGATATGTGCGACAAGCTGTTAGCCCGTTTTGAAGACAGAATATGCGACACTCTCGGAAACTGTCGGCTTTCTGCTAAACAGGTCATGCTTGCCGCCGAAAAAATCAGCACGGATATAGAAAACGGTGCTTTTGACGATATGCTCTCAGCGCTTGACGTTGAAAATGTGAGTTACTATAAACAGCTTATACTCGCCTGCCTCAGCCGTGAAAATCTTGAATACAGGCTGAAAACCGAACTCGGAGATTCAGACGGCTTTATCGGTTCTCCGAACGGCATCACTCCGAAAATAAAAATTCAGACAAAACCTCTCGGCGTTCTGTTCCACATAGCCGCAGGAAATGCCGACGGCTTACCCGTGATGAGCGTTGCAGAAGGACTTCTTGCAGGCAATATCAATATACTGAAGCTTCCGTCCGCCGATAAGGGCTTGTCAATCCGCATAATAAAGCGGCTTTGCAAATATGAGCCTTTGCTGTCACGCTACATATATGTCTTTGATACCCCGTCAAGCGATGTGCGTACCATCCAGACGCTTGCAGGCTTTGCCGACGGCATAGTGGTATGGGGCGGTACTGAAGCCGTAAAAGCAGTGCGTTCACTTGCTCCGCCGGGAGTTAAGCTGATTGAATGGGGACACAAGCTCGGCTTCTGCTACATTTCCGATTACGCAAACCATACAGATGAATTTTCGGCTCTTGCCGAGCATATAGCCTCTACAAAGCAACTGCTCTGCAGTTCCTGCCAGACCGTGTTTATCGACACCGATGATAAAACCGAGCTTGCCCTATTTTGCAAAATGTTCCTTCCGTATCTTGAAGCGGCAGTCGGAAAACACAGAAATACCTCAATAGGCACACGGGCGAGAGATACGCTCATAAGCTACTCCGCCCGTCTTGAACAGGCAATCGGGATACGGCAAATTTCTCCCAACGTATTTTACGGTAAAAATTGCAGCCTTATCATAAAAGACGACTTTGAACTTGAACTGTCGCCTATGATGTGCAATGTGCTTGTAAAAAGGCTTCCGAGAAAGAACATAATGCGTACACTGAGAAATGCAAAAGGCTTTTTGCAGACCGCAGGGCTTATCTGCGGCAAGGCTGACAGAGCAGAGCTTACCGACCTGTTGCTCTGCGCAGGAGTTACAAGAGTTACGCAGGCGGGAAATATGTCCGCTTACTTTTTCGGAGAATCCCACGACGGAGAATATCCGCTATCCCGATACACAAGAAAAATCAATATTGAACTGAATAATCAGACTGAGGAAACAAATATATGAAAAAACTCGTTTTACCGCTCAACATTATTTTTCTCGGCTTATCGCTTGCTTGCGATACAGCTCTGATAATTACTCATCTCTACCCGATAAAAATAACCGCAAGCGTTTTCTTTATGCTTGCCGCCACAGTAAACCTGATATACGCTCTGAAATACTTCCCCGATAAGAAACTGCCGTCAGTAATACTGACCGTCGGCGTATTCTTCGCAATGAGCGCAGATATAGCGATAAACTTAAATTTCATCGCAGGAGCGGCGATTTTCGCATTAGGTCATATCTGCTATTTCATAGCATATTCGCTGATTCAAAAGCCCCGACCCACCGACTTTATCCCCGCAATTATAATATTTATCCCCATAGTGCTGTTTATGATGTTCTCACCGCTCCTTGACTTTGGCTCGGTTATGATGAAAATCATCGGCATTTCATACGCTGTTATAATCTGCATTATGACAGGCAAAGCAATAATGAACTTTATCCGCATAAAGAACAGATTCAACCTTATACTTGCGCTCGGCAGTGTGTTGTTCCTTATATCCGATATAATGCTCCTGATGGCGTACTTCTCAAAAATAGATTTCCCGTTCTCAAATTTCTGCCTTGCCCTATATTACCCCGGACAGTGCCTTATCTCAAACGGTCTTGCACATATTAAAACAGCTATAACAGAAAAAATCCGTGTCGCCTGACACGGATTTTTTATTACTGATTATTCCGGGCTATCGTCAAACCCCGACCGTCCCGCAAAGTCACGCAAACCGCAAACCTCTCAAAAGGTCGGAAGCCGAGTGCCTCGGCTCGCATTTCCGCCTTTAAATACGGTTGCTGTATATTCACGTTTGTTTGACGGCGGGAGTAAACAAACAAGTATTTCGACAGCTTGTTTTCAGCTACCGTCAAACCCCGACTGTCCCACAAAGCCCAGCCAACCGCAAACCTTTCAAAAAGTCGGATTTTGCCGTGCCCCACGGGTGCTTTGTTTTATTGAGTTTCAGCCATCGTTTAACCCCGACCGTCCCACAAAGTCACACAAACCACAAGCACTTAAAAAGGTCGGAACTTGCCGTGCCTCACAGGCACATTAGTGCTTGCGGAACCAGTTACGCATCCACTTGCCGTTTTCTGTAAGATCGCTCTCGCTCCAGTTACCGTTTGCCGATGTTCCCGGCCGCAGTACCGAGCAGGTTTCATCCTTGTTGCAGATACTCCAGTTACAGTAGCTTATGCCTTGCTTGTCAAAATAGCTAAGCCACTTCTGCGTTTCGTTGAAGTCGTTCGCACCTCCGCCCGATGCATCACAAGTACCGAATTCCGACACGAATACAGGCAGTCCCTGTGCCACGCAGTTTTCTACGTTTGAACGAAGTCCTGCGTGAGTTGCCGCATAGAAGTGGAACGCATACATTACATTCTTGTAGTTCAGCGGATCGGAAAGCGGCTTGTCGATCTCCTGGCTCCATGTTGGCGTACCTACTATAATTACCGAGTTCGGCGCATTCTTGCGGATAACGGGTATTATCTTTTCCGCATACGGCTTGATATTGCCGCTCCACGATGCACCGCCGTTCGGCTCGTTGCATATCTCGTAAATTACATTCGGATATTTTGCATATCTCTTTGATACCGTTTCAAAGAAGGATTTCGCCTCGTTTGTATACTTGGACGGGTCGCCGGGATTAAGAACGTGCCAGTCGATGATAACATACATATCCAGCTTGATACAGATATCAACACCCTTTTCAAGCAGTTCAAGGCTTCCGCTCTTGTTACCCATATAGCACTGACCGTTGCCCCACTCGTCAACGTACATTGCAAGACGGACAACATTCGTATTCCAGTCGTCACGGAGCGTTTTGAATGCGCTCTCGTTTACGAATTCGGGGAACCATGTAAGCCCGTGTGTGCTCATTCCCCTGAGCTGATAACCCTTGCCGCTCTTATCAACAAGCTGTCCGTTCTTTACCGAAAGCTGACCGTGCTGTGATACCGGTGTAGTGCCTTTAGGGTCGCTCGGCGCCTTGGGAACTGTTGCCGCCGGCTTTTTGGTCGTTGACGTATTATTATTGTTGTTATTGTTATTATTATTGCTGCTGTTATTTCCGGCACTCGTTCCTGCGGTACTTCCGTTCACAGTCACTTTACCCTCATTGATATAAGCGTCAGCCGAATAATTAAAACCGAACGAAACGTTCTTTCCCTTTTCTATAGTTCCGTTGTAGCTCTCGTTCTTGACCGTCATTGTGTTTCCCGAAATGCTGAATATTCCGTTCCACTGCGACATCAGCTTTGTATTGCCGGGGACGGTCACCTTTGCCGTCCAGCTGTTCACCGTATCGCCGTTATTGGTTATAACAATCTCATAACCTCCGCACTTCTTACCGCCTTCTTCCCAGCTGCTCGACTTCTTCCACTGAACAGTGAAATTGCTTGCAGATGAAGCAGGCTTGCTCTGGCTGTTGTTTTTAGTGTCGGCAGTTGACGGTGCCTTTGTTGTATCGGCAGGCTTCTCGGTGTTCTCTGCCTTTGATGTATTTTCCTGCTTTGAAGTATTATTTTCTTCCTGTTCGGAGGTATCGGAAGATGTGTCGCTCTCTGTTACTGAGCTGTCAACGGAAGTAACCTCGGAATTTTCATCAACACTGCTCGTATCCTCAACATACGATACATTGCTTTCGGTCGCCGAGCTGTTTCCGACAGACGATAATACACCGCTGTCCTGCGCCGCACAGCCTGCAAGCATAGCCGCCGCAATAAACACGGCTATCGCACGTCTGATTATAGATTTTTTCATATTTCCTCTTTCGGTCGTGATATTAAAACAGCCCTCACGAATGAGGGCTGTCATTATTCGTTAAACTTTTTAAGATTACTTTCTCTTCTTAGCAACTACTACTGCACCTGTTGCGAGGAGTGCAACACCTGCAACTGCTGCAACGCCTTCAACACCTGTGTTTGTGTTGGGCTTTGTAGATTCGCCTGTTGTGGGAGCTGTTGTATCAGCGGGAGCCGTTGTATCAGCGGGAGCTGTTGTATCAGCAGGCTGGTTAGCAGCATCAAGACCTGAAACTGTGAATTCAATCTCTAAAGACTTTGTGGGATATGCACCTTTATAACCATCTGTCTTAAGAGCATCGTTCCAAATGTTAGCGAACAGAAGCTTTGTATGGCCTGACTTCTTACCGTCTTCTGTATCAATGATAGGAGCAGCAACTTCTGATGTTACTGTACCATCAACGATAATCTTGCAGTCAGAGAACTTAGCGATAGATTCACCGTCTTCGCCTGCGTCCTTGTTGAAAGGAATATCTGTTGAAACAAACAGAAGGTTGAAAGAAGAAGAACTGTCGAGTGCCCAGTCAAAGTCAGAAATGCCAACCTTGTATGTGCCGTCCTTGTCGATCTGTACATCTGTGTATGTAGCAGGAATAACATAACCGGCACTACCATCCGGCATATCATCATCGAATTTGTCTTCATACTGAGGGAATGTTTCAGGGTCGTTACCGCCCCATACGATTACGCCGTTGAAGTACTTGCCGTCTGCAACGTCCTTACCAAATGTAGCGTCATCGAAAGAGTTTCTGAATGAGTAGGGTGCTGTCTGGAAACCGATATAAGCATTATAAGTTTCTGCTGCTGCGCCTACTGTAAGTGTGCCTGCTACTGCCATTGCAGCTGCTGCACCGATGAATCTTTTCATCTTCATTTTAATTACCTCCAAACAAATTGTATATGTTTCATTCTTATGAGTGTTGTTAAAAGTTTACAACATTCTCAATAAATTAATTATAACCTCTTTCTGCCAAAAAATCAATTTGCATTTTTCACACATTTACCACATAACTTTTAGTTATTTTGTACAATCAGGTTATCAAGTTATAACGCAGACCGTTCTCGATTGTCACCCATTTGTGCGGTTTAGTTGACACAAAGCGCTGTCGGTGGTATTCTGTTAAAGTCGTTTGACAAAATGGAAAGGAAACAAAAAATATGAACAGACAGAAAATCACAACAATCGTACTTTGTGCGCTCTTTGCGGCAATTACGGCAGTACTTTCGCAGATAGCAATACCGATGCCCTCCGGCGTACCGGTTACATTGCAGACCTTTGCGATAGCCCTCTGCGGCTTTTATCTCTGCACGGCAAGAGCAACCGTTTCAACGGTCGTTTATGTTCTGCTCGGTGCAGTAGGCGTTCCCGTATTCAGTGGCTTCAAGGGCGGAATCGCTTCAATAGTAGGTCCTACGGGCGGATTTATAATCGGCTTTATCGCTATGGCTGCTATCAGCGGAATAGCATTCAGAAATATGCCCGAAAAATTCCGTGTACCGCTTAGAATAGCAATGGGCATCTTAGGCGTTGCCGCTTGCCATATCTGCGGATTTGTACAGTACGCTCTCGTTGCAGGCAAGGATCTGTTATCCAGCTTCCTGCTCGTATCCGCTCCCTATCTTATAAAGGATATAGCAAGCGTGGTTCTCGCATACTTTGCCGCTCTCGCAATTTCAAAGGCTCTGAAAAGAACAGGCTTTGCCCCAAGCGAACAGGCGTAATTGCAATAAATTTATAAACATTAAAGGCAGTGCCGGGTGGCGCTGTTTTCAGCTTGTGGAAAAAGTCAGTTTTTATAAAACACGCAGTAAATTCTCTATCCCTATCCCCAAGCCCCTTCCCCACGGGAAGGGGCTGAGTGTGGGGCTGCCGCCCTCACCCCGCTTGGGGCTACGCCCCAAACCCCATTTTCAAAAATATATAAGTTTTTCTACAGACTAAAGGCAGTGCCGGGTGGCGCTGTCTTTTTGTTTTTTATAGTGCAAACCGCTTTTCCCAAAACTTCAGCCGATTCTACAAAAGTATGAGATTCTGTTCTCAAGTCTTATTCACCCAACCGCCAACTGCCAGAACGGCGGAATTTGAAACGGCACATTGCCGCAGGCGGAATTTACAGTGGCTTTCAGCCACCCGCCGTTTCGCCACCCTGCGGATACCTCAGATATTTCCAAAAGCGGAATTTGAAGCGGCACATTGCCGCCCTGCTTTGACTTTTTATGATTTAAGTGCTATACTCTCTCAATAGAAAGACAAAACACGGAGATACTATAAATGGATAACAAATACGAAGAACGGCTCGGCACAGCCTCGATGCTGCCTCTTATACTTAAAATGGCACTGCCGGGCTTTGCGGCACAGCTTATAAACCTGCTGTACAGCATAGTTGACAGGGTCTTCATCGGACACATAGAGCTTATCGGCACAGATGCGCTGGCAGGTATCGGTGTTACAAGCTCGATAATCATTCTTATCTCGGCATTTTCACAGATAGTCGGCGGTGGCGGCGCACCGCTCGCCTCAATAGCGCTCGGCAAGGGCGACCGTGAAAGAGCGCACAGGATACTCGGCAACGGCTTTTCACTGCTTGTGCTGTTTACTGTAGTAACATCGGGCATAACCTACATCTTTATGGAGCCCCTGCTCCGCCTTATCGGCGCAAGCGATGCTACTATCGGCTATGCCACGGACTACCTCTCGGTATACCTTACAGGCACGCTGTTCGTAATGTTCGCAACCGGACTTAATTCGTTCATAAATGCACAGGGCAGACCCGGAATTTCAATGATAGCCGTAATAATCGGCGCAATCCTCAACATAGGCCTTGATCCGCTTTTTATCTATGTATTCGGTATGGGCGTAACGGGCGCCGCTCTCGCAACGGTAATATCGCAGGCGGTAAGCGCCTTTATAATAGTCGGCTTTCTTGTATCCGACAAAGCGACTTTGAAAATAAAGCCGAAATATCTTAAGCCCGATATAAAAATAATCAGCTCGCTGTTCGCTCTTGGAATCGCCCCGTTTATAATGGCAAGTACGGAAAGCCTTGTCGGCTTCGTCCTAAACGGCTCGCTGAGCGCATACGGCGATATATACGTCAGCACCCTTACGGTAATGCAGAGCGCAATGCAGTTTGCCGCCGTGCCTCTGAGCGGCTTTGCACAGGGCTTTGTTCCGATAGTCAGCTACAATTACGGCAAGGGCAACACAGACCGTGTCCGCCTCTGCTTTAAATATTCCGTGATAATTATGTTCTCTTTCTTCGCCCTGTCAAACCTGTTTATGATTACCTTCCCCGAATTTGTCGCAGGAATGTTCACGGACGATACCGCACTTATAGAAACAGTCGGCAGAATGATGCCCCTTTTCCTTACCGGCATGACCATATTCGGACTTCAGCGTACCTGCCAGAATATGTTCGTTGCTCTCGGTCAGGCTAAAATTTCACTGTTCATAGCCCTTTTGCGTAAAGTGATACTGCTTATCCCTCTTGCCCTTATCCTGCCGAATTTTCTCGGTGTAAAGGGTGTATATCTCGCTGAATCGGTAGCGGATGCAACCTCGGCAATCTGCTGTACAGTTATCTTCGCTCTTACCTTCCGCAAAATACTCAAAAAGCGTGAGCAGACATAAATAAAAAACCGGCGGTCACAGGGAAAGATGCAGCCCCGTGACCGCTTTTTCTTATGCGATTTTCAAGCACCGCCTGCACATTTCCCGTGCAGGCGGTGCTTTGCATTTATTTCAGAAATTCCGCCAGTATCTGACCGAGTAAACACGATTGCTTATCGATAAGCTGTTTTCTTGTTATTACGTTATGCTCACGGAATTGCTCAATTAACTGCGTTATTATATTTCTTTGCTTTTCGTTAAGACCTATAGCAGAAATATTCGATTGCCGTTCCATACCCGACAGATAATCCATAGAAACGTTGAATAAAGCCGAAAACGCTCTTACCGTATCAAAAGTAGGGCTTTGCAGATTTTTTCATATCTGCTGATCATTGAGCTTTCCTTGTTTATTTTATTTGCCGGTTCTTCCTGCGTCCATCCTTTTTCTTTTCTGAGCCCTTTCAGAATCAAGCCGAAATCAAAAGCATCGTTCATTTATCCACCTTAAATTTGATTTATAATCAAATTATAACAGGTGCAACTTGATAAATTTGCATCATTATGCTATTATATTTGATATAAAACGAATTTACTCAGAATTAATTGATAAATTTGCTCAAAACGGGTGATTAAGTGCAACAACAAATAAAATCCAGACAACGTGTAACTAAACACGGCGAGGTTTTCACCGCCGAGCGTGAGGTAAAGGCAATGTGCGACCTTGTAAAACAGGAAACCGAGCGTATCGACAGCCGTTTTCTTGAAATAATCATACTGAGTTTGATACAAAACCGTGGAATAATTAAAAAGTATCCCGTTGCGGTGTAAAAACTGCTCTTGCGGTGTAAAGTGTGACGGACGGAGAAATCAGATTAATTTTTATTTGCAGAAAAGTTCCCCACTGTCGAGGTTGTGGAGATTTGACAAAGAGATGAGCAAAAGAGCCTGGGGAAACGAAACACCTCATGCACCGAATATTCATCGTGAGCACGGTCGGTACCTGCTGAATGATGACTAATTAAAGGAGAAAAAGAAATGTACATAATAGGTGTATTTAGAAGAACCGCCCTGTGAGCGATGCTGTTAACGATTCTGGGTTCAGTATCTATGAGAGATCCAGAGATACTTTATATGCTGGTGATATTCGGAGCAGCTTATCTGCTTTTTGTTTTGATACATTTACTTGCTTGTAAAATTGGGAAAAGCCGTCTTTCTGCAGGCGAGGCATATATATCAGCATTGGGTTATGATTTGGCAGCCCCTTTTTCGAAGATAGGAACATTTTTTGCGGTCATCACAAAGAAATGGATTATTCGAGACGATTCGAAGTTTCATAATTTTGTCGATGGACTTCAAGTTGTTACGGGCGGCATCTGGGCTATTGCCATATGGGGAATAGCAATATTCTTCATCGTGAATATGATTTAAGACAGGAGTGAGAAATATGGCATACAATTGCAAGGGAGATTTATATAAAATAGAAATCGTCAAAAAATTGCAGAACATGGGTTTTGATGTTAAAAGCGTAAACGCCCTGAATAAGATAATGGAAAAAATGGGCCTGCTAATTCACTATGGCAACGGTTGGGGCACCACTGATGCAGGAGCCAGGTTTTCAATGTGGCATAAAGGAGTGCTGAACTCAGACGCATGGCATCCTGGACTCGTGGATGAGATTGCTAAGTTATTAAAGAAAAAATAACATCGAAAATCAAACAATCAAAAAACCGCCTCACTACCGGAATCAAATCCAGTGGTGAGGCGTTTCTGCGTCTATGGGGTTATGCTTTTATTTCCTGTCCGTTTTTGAAGGTGAACCGCACATCGTCCTTTCTGTGGACGGTCACGACATCCACCAGTCCGCACCAGAGGGCGATATCAAAGGTGCCCACCAATTCAGTATTTGCCAGGGCTTCGAGGAAAGCCTCAATCTTTGCCCTGCGGGACTGCTTGCTATGGATAACATCTTCGACTGCCTCAAGCCTAGTTTTGGTAGCGTCAAACCGTGCTGTCAGACCATCATAGCGTTTTTGGTATTCTTCCTTGTCGAGAACAGTGTGTGCGTTTTCATAGATGCACTTTTCAATGAGGTCGTAAACCACCGCCATTTCACTTTCCAGTTCGACCTGTTCCGCTTTGAGGTTGGTAAGGTCAAAGGCTACATCAAGGGACACTGTAAGAGCCGCTGTTATCGTTTCCTTTTGTCCGATCAACTGATTGACCGCTGAAATAAAGAGTGACTTGATGTCCTCATCCGTCAGATGCGGTGTGGTGAATTTCTCATCGCCATCGAATTTGTGATTGCATTGCCAGACTACACGGCGATACTTGCTGGTGGAGTGCCATGTCTTTGAGCCGTACCGCTCACCGCATTGACCGCAGCGTATCTTGCCGGAGAAAAGGTGAACACTACTGTGTCTGCCGTTGTTTGCCTTTCGGTGTACCAACTCACGCTGCACCTGCTCAAACACGTCCGGGCTGATGATGGCTTCGTGGTTGCCTTCCACATAGTATTGAGGAATTTCACCCTCGTTGACTTTTTTCTTCTTAGTGAGGAAGTCCACAGTGTAGGACTTCTGAAGGAGCGCATCGCCCTTGTATTTTTCGTTGGTAAGGATACTGCGGACGGCTCCGGCATTCCATTTATCTTTACCGCCGGGTGATTTAATGCCGTCAGCAGTCAAGTGCGTGGCTATACCGTATGGTGACATTCCCTGTATGAACATACTGTAGATGCGGCGAACAGTGACCGCTTCATCCGGGTTCAGAACCAGATTGCCATCAGGACCGCGGTCATAGCCGAGAAATCGCTTGAAAGGTACGGTGACCTTGCCGTCTGCGAAACGTTTTCTTTGCCCCCATGTGCAAGTTTTCTGAAATGCTTCTGCTTTCCTCCTGCGCAAGGCTGGACATGATAGTAATGAGCAGTCAGCACTTGCTGCCCTGGATGATTTCGCTGAAATCTGGGACAAGAAATATCCTAAGATCTCAAAATCCCGGAGAGAAAACTGGGCAAATCTCAACACATATTTCAAGTTCCCGGAGGAGCTTCGGCGGCTGATTTATACGACCAATTCCATAGAGGGCTTCAATCGGCAGCTGCGTAAGGTAACTAAATCCAAGGCTGTTTTCCCGACAGATGACAGCCTGTTCAAGATGCTGTATCTCGCCATGCTGGACATCACCAAAAAGTGGGCTGGCCGCCGGCAGGACCGGGCGCAGATATACACTCAACTCGCACTGTACTACAGTGGCCGCATTCCCGAATGACCGCCGCGCCGGAACTCAATTGATTTGTGTTACTATGAATAAGCTCTGGACTCATCAAAATGTTACCTGAGCTTACTGATTTCACTTAATGCACGTTTGTGGTTTACACAGATTTTGGGGTAGATCCAGTGCATTCATTTCTCAATGCTCCGCTCTTCCCCTTTTGCATTGACTATTACAGCTGAATATGCTAAAACGAACACAGCATATCACTTAATTTACGGCAGATATGTCCGATTGAGAAATGGCTATTTATCAATCAAGCGCCAAAGAGTCAGCAAAATAGCATACATAATCATTTTTATTGCAGTAATCCATGACCTTTTTCCTCAGTTTATCGTTTGCGCCATATTCAATAAGCAAAACATCCATACCGTTTTGTTTGCAGACATTAAGATATTCAATAAAATACTCTCTATTCTCCCAATTATTTTCGCCAAAGGATTTATCATCGAAATTTATTGATGTAAATACGGTTTCCTGATTAACCGCTTTTATGCAAGTTGGGATAGAGCGATTATTTATTACTTCACTTATAAACACATCGCCGCCATTCACAATTACCTTTATTCCTTTTTCAGCAAAAGCGTTGAAAATATCTAGTAACGCATTGTATATTTTCTGCTCGTGAAATGCATAGTAAACATCGGTATTATCCACAAATAGTCCTGAAACTCCCTTATCCACCAGTTCATCCGCTGCTTCAACGATGTGTGTCTGCCATTTTTCTGATGATACATCTATCCACTTTTCATTATCCCAATCCTTGTATTCGCCTATGGTAAAAGGCAAAAATTCTTCGTAATAGCTGCGAAAGTCTTCTACTGAACCAATATTAAGATAGGAATATATCTCGTTGTTTCCGTTTTGGTGTATTACATCAATGTCCTCGGCTGTCAATAATTCCGCATCAATAACAAGAACGTCATAGTTGTTTAGCGACAACAGTTTTTCCTTTTCTGCTCCGATAAAAACACCATACGGATGTCTTACATCAGTCAAATTTTCCGTTGTCTTTACCGTACAGGCTGTAAAAAAAATCACCACAGAAATCAGAACAAGTATTTTAGTCATTTCTTTTTTGCTCCTAAAAAAGAATGTGCCATCTCCAAATTTATAAGGCAGATTTACACCCATTTTCTTCATTATATCACATCCCAACTTAAAATTTCAATACCAATATACCAGAGCGTATCCGAAAACTCAAAAGAGTTGTATCATTTAGACAAAAGCCAAATGGAAACAACGTGTACGAAAGCAAGAAACGATGAAGCAAGCTTATCATAACGAGTAGCAACTCTGCGAAAAGCTTTGATTTTATTGAAAAAACACTCAACCAGATGACGTTCCTTATACAACCAATAATCACAATACCACAGGTCAGAATTGTTTTCCTTTGGCGGAATTGTGTATTTTGCATTTTGCCCGGTAATGTAAGTTCTGATTTTTTTCAGTACCATAGGCTTTATCACCGAGAATATTACTGCCGGATATGTCAATTTCCGATAAAACATCTACTGCCGCCTTGGAATCGTGAACCTGACCACCTGTAAGCATAAAGCGAACAGGATTGCCCAATCCATCTACAACAGCATGGATCTTGGTTGCTCCTTTATTGTATTAAAGTGCGATGAATTGGAATTTGTCAATAAGCAATTTAGTATAATTAATTTTCCTTTATTCGTCCAAGGTATTATAAACTACCCTTACACCTTGTACGACATCATTTTCAGCATAAAACACCACGGTGAACATTTGGCTATGCTCTATGAAAAATAGTTTTTGATTGCTGTCTTGAGTGCCGTAAATATACCTATATAAGCCCCTATCCTCAAAATTATTTATTTTTGACGGCTCTCCGTATTTCTTCAGCACATCAGCCTTTGTTGAAACATTTGGCGTTATACCCCCAATTGAGCAATCATCCGATTCAAGAGCGATATCGTAAATAAACCCATCCTCTTCCTTTCCTTCTATAAAGTCACCGATTCCCGCTACAAACATTTCTTTTCCGTTAAAATAAAAATCAGCCAATCCTGTATCGTCAACATAATGCGTTTCACGCTTTTGGTATGTCCACGCATCATCCAAATCGCCAATTCTCTTTGGCAATTCAAAGGGCACCCCTTTTATAATTAAACTTTTCCGGACACGTTCTATATCAAATTCCGTTTCATCAGCGTTATTTGAATCGATGTCAGAACTTAAATTATTGTTTCCTGTTGGTCCTTTGGCACAGCCTGTCAAACTGCAAAGTAATGTTGCTGCAATCAACAACGCAACTGTCCGTTTTATTCTTTTGCCAACACAATTAATTATAGACATAAGCACACGACCTTTCAACGAAATGGAACTGAGTTATCTACCAACATATACATATTCCGATTATCGGGCAGATTAACTGCCCTTATAAACTCATTATACTACGCATTTCCACTTTTTTCAACCACTTTTCCAATCAAATTCCCATCGGCACAACCTTATCAATATCCGCTTCACGCTTAGGTTTGGAGATTCCAATAAACTGCTTATGACACTCCCACAAATCCAGCAGAAACCCGAACGGCATAAGCCACACCTCTTCCGAACCGAGGTGCAGCTGCGCCGTTCCGTAATAGAACAGCCGGGTGAACAATTCTGCGTCGTTCACTCGGCTGTTACTGCGTTTTTTGAGGTATCATCGCTTTCTACATTTCGTTTCGTGCCTTTAAGCATAGCTTCGGTGATTGCGTCCTTGTATTCGGCAAGCTCGCCGGGGTAGGTCAGGAGTTCCACGGTTTCCTCGGTGAGAAGCGGCTTTTTATCGCTGTTTCTGAAATTATGTATCTCAATGCTCTGATTGCAAAGCAGAGTAATCAGCCAGATTATCTAGTCCAGAGCCATCTCCACTTCAAGCATCTGTTCGATCGTTCCTGCAAACAGCTTTTTCAGTTTTGCCTGAATATCTCCTGTGCTTTCACAGTCTGCCATCAGAAGCTGAACGAGCTCCTTTTCGCTTAATCCGTGATTTCTGTTTTTCATACCAATTTACCCCAATTTTCTTTATGGTTATATTGGCATTTACACAGTTTTTTATTCAGACTCTCTATGCCGCCCATCAGGGCGGCATTTCAGCTTGTAGCAAAAGTATGTTTTTTCAAAAAAAGTGCTTGTTCTCAATCCCTATCCCCAAACCCCTTTCCCCGGGAAAGGGGCTATATTACTGGGGCTACCGCCCCTAGACCCTGTCGGGGGCTACGCCCCAAAGCAAGGATGCTTTGGTTGCTTGCCAAAAGTTTTGCACGATGCAAAACCAACAGAGCAAGCAATAAGCGACACCCATTTTTATATAATCAAGAGGTTTATCGACAGTCTGATGCCGCCCATCAAGGCGGCATTTCAGCTTGTAGATAAAGTATGTTTGTTTATAAAATGAAGCACTGCACAGTTCAGTTTATATCTCCCCGAACTCCTCTAGTCTCTGCATAATTTCCTTGCTTCTGTCGATAAACAGCAGAGCCTTGTTATGCTCGTAATACTCCTTACATCCAAACTCGGAAATAAATCTTGCCGTGTAGCTGTTTGCGGTAAGCTCGGTTACAAGTATCAGCATTTCCTGTCCGTCGGTGTACACTTCATTGCAGAAAATAAATGCGTTTGACATCTTATCCCGTGCTGTTTTCGCCGAAATTTTAAGCTCAGACACAAGACTGTCATATCTGCTCCTGATATCCGCAAACGCCGTTTTTCCGTCCTTGCCGACTGTGAGCGCAGTCATATTCTCAAGCTGTGATATTGCTCTTGCGAGCGTTTTCTGACGTGATACGGAAATGCTTGACGACTGCTTGCCGTTTTCAAGCTCATTTTTCTTTACCGCTATAAGCTCATTCATCAGCTTTTCTGCGGAAATATCGCTGTCATGCGTTCTCAGTTTGAATTCTTTCAGCGTTACAAGCGTTTCACGGAGCATATCCTCGCCGTCTGTTACCTGCTTTGCCGATGCCGTAACACTGTCAAGGATAAGTCCGAGCAAGGATAAACGCTCGTCAAACTTTGCGTTTTCAGCCCTGTCTTTTATGCTGTCGCTTGCATTGCCGCTGAGTATCTCGTCTATCTGATAGTCGCTCCTGTACTTATTGAACAGGTCGTAATATGCCGCAAAGCTTCTCGCTGTCATGTCGTGCTGTATGTACTGACGAATAAGCTTTATGTCGACCTTGATATTATTCTTCTCGTACAGGGTTATCATCTGCGACAGGTCTTCCCAGCCTCTCGCCGTAACGAACGATTTTCCGTCAACCGTACTTTCTATGCGGTAAAAATCCGCTTTCTTAATTTCAAGATAGGTAAGCACAGAGGCATGAACGCCCGCCTTGTAAGCGTATTCTTTCCACGCTGTAAAATCAGGCTCGATGTCAATTCTTTTCAGTCTGTCCCACGTTACAATGTCAAACTCACGGACGGAATTATTGTATTCGGGCGGATTTCCCGCAGTGACTATTATCCAGCCGTCAGGCACTCTGTGTCTGCCGAACACCTTGTATTGCAGGAACTGGAGCATAATCGGGGCGAGCGTTTCTGATACGCAATTTATCTCATCAAGGAACAGTATTCCCTCTTTTACACCCGTATTTTCCATAAGGTCATACACTGCCGAGATGATTTCCGACATAGTGTACTCCGACACGTCATATTCCTTACCGCCGTAATTCTTGTGTACAATGAACGGCAGTCCGAGTGCGGATTGCCTTGTGTGGTGCGTCATGGAGTACGACAGCAGACCTACTCCCATTTCCGACGCTACCTGCTCCATTATCGCAGTCTTGCCTATTCCGGGAGGTCCCATCAGAAATACAGGGCGCTGTTTTTCAACAGGAATCGCATAGCCGCCCGTTTCGTCCTTTGTGAAATATGCCGTCATGGCATTCTTTATCTGTTCTTTTGCTTCTTTTATATTCATACTCTGCTCCTTTAAATCTCATCCGACGGAAGAACAAGCTTTATCGCCCACGGCGGAACATCGGGATTATTGTACTCATCATCTATGAATACAAATGCCGTTTCATACGGCGGTTTTCTTGCGGGAAAATCCCCGTATCCGTCTGTAAAATAAATAAGCCCCTTGAGATTTGTAAACTCTTTGCTTTGTATCAGCTTATCAACATAAGCGAATACCGGGCGGAAATCCGTACCGCCGAATCCGTGCAATTTCATTGTAGCAAGATAATCGTCAAACTCTTCCTGAGAGGTTATCTTTCTGTCCTCCTGTATGCCCGTGTCGCACTGGATAATATGAAGATTTATCTTTGTGAAAAAGCTTTCTTCGTTTTTGAGGATATTGTACGTCTTCTGAATGAATTTCTGTACAAGCTCGCCTGATACCGAGCCCGATGTATCGATTGCTATAACAAATTCCTTTATTCGCTTTACTTCCTTGTATTCAAGCGGTTCTATAAGCGGCATACGCTCATATAATTTCAGTCCGTAGGTGTAGAAGATATAATCAAACTCATCATCGTTTACACGCATCGCTTCTCCCATTACAGAGAATTTTTTCAGAAATTGCGTATAGTCGTATTTCTCACGGTTGACGGCGTTCAGATTCTGAATGAAGCTGCCCCTTGTATCGCCTTTTTCCTTTGAAAACGCTTCTATTTCGATCTGCATTTTCTCCGAAATTTCTTTCCAGTCCTTTTCAAGCTGTGAGGCGGTTTCAGCTGACATCTGCATATCATTTCCCGTTTCATCTTCATTTCCGGGATTTTCTGCGTTACCGTTTCTGTTGCTGCCATTGCTATTATCCGTATCATTACCCGACTGTCCGTTATCAGAATTCATGTCATTACTGTTCCGGCTGTTGCCGTCCTTGCTGTCCTGATTGCTTTTGATCTGCGTTGAAGCTTCTGTTTCAGGCGGCTTTGCATACCAGATTCTGTGGTCGTCTTCCGCAAACAGCTCCGACCAGGCATAGACCTGCAAATCGTCAACATTCCTCAGGAGATAATCATATATCTTCTCTGCGGTGACAAACCGGCAAGCCGTTTTGATTTTGTCGATAATACTACCCTGTCTGACTTGTCGGGGCGAAGAAAGCGCCTTTATATCGAGCTCATTCATGATATTCTCAGCGGCGATATCGCACGCCAGATTCCACCTGAGCGTGTCTACAAGCGTACCGACAATATTGTGACGGAACACGCAATGAAGCATCATGTGAAGATATGCCCGTGTCAGATTATATCCGGATTTATAGCTTTTCAGCACATAGCTTTCGTCATAGAAAATGTATCTGCCGTCAGTAGCAACAGTTTCGGTGATGATCGACGGTTTCAGCGGCAGCTTATTAATTGCGTTGTCAAGAAATCTGAGATTTACGGCAAGCGTATTGCGGGACAGCATAAGTATGTCGGTTGCAAGCGCCGAAAGCTTCTCGGCACGCTCCTTTGCCTTTTCATATTCCTTATCCGTAAAATCACTTCCTTTGTCGATTCAATAAGTTATCCCGTTGTACCAATCGGTTATTTCATTGCCTGTCTGAGATGAGTAAATATGTATTTTTTCGCAACCGTAAAAAATTCTCCGTGAAATAAAGGTATTTTCACTTAGCGTCACCTTTTCAAGGGAAGTACAATTTGCAAATGCGTGTTGCTCTATAACTCGCACCGTATCGGGAATAGTCAGCTTCTTCAGCGAGGTACATCCCCCAAAAGCGGCACCGTGTATATAAAGTCACATATAAGGCTTATAGTTCCAGTGATGACAGCGGGTCGCAAAAATTGTCGTGTTCCGGACTGTTTGCAACCGTCAGAAGAAATGCGGCGGCAGAGGTATTACCCTGCTCGTCTGCAAATTCAATAAGCCCTGTTACATTCCCGGCGGTGATCAAGCCGTTTTTCTTGCATATTCCGAGTAGCTCAGAACTGTCCTGCGTAATGCAGTAACGTACGGCGTTTTCCGCATTATTATGCAGAAAATCAAGGTAATGCTCCTCTGCTGAGGCGCTGAGATTCACTCTGTACATAAGACGTGAAAATGCTATCGCGTATTGAAGATTTTCGTCCTGCAAAGCGGGGAAATAATTATCCTGCGCCGTAAAGTCAAAACCGCCTTTGTCCCAGATATTACGCAGTATAAAATTGTACGCCGATGATCCGTCGGTCGCCGTAACTGCTTTATAAAGCGGTTTCCCGCTGATTGTGCTTCTGACAGTAACGCTTACGCAATCGGAAAATGCGTCGCCGCCGACTGAAATTATGCCGTCCGGGATCTCAAGTTCATGCAGGCTTTCGCACATAAAGAATGCCTTTTCTCCTATACTTTCCAACCTGTCGGGAATATTTACCGATTTCAGGTTGTGGCAGTTCAGAAATGCCATATTTCCTATTTTAATCAAACTGTCGGGAAGTGTGATACAAGCAAGGCTTGTACACTCTTTGAAAGCTCGCTCATCAAGCTCTGTGACTGTATCGGGCAAAGATACCGATATCAGCGACAGGCAACTGCCGAAAAGATTATATCCTATCTTAGTAACGCCTGCGGGAATGTCAATACTTTCAAGGCTTGTGCATCCCCAGAATGCAGAATTCCCAATTTCCGTAAGTTTGTTATCAAGATATATTGTATTGAGTGTACTGCACTGGGCGAAAGCACAGCTTCCGAGCCGTTCAACACCGTCCGGCAACGTGACAGAAGTCAGCGATGAACAGCCGTAGAATGCGCCGTCGTTTATGACTTTCAGACTTTCCGGGAGCGTAACGGCAATAACGCTCTGTAAGCCGCAGAGGGCGTCCTTGCCTATGGTCGTTACACCGTCAGGCACGGTAATAACAGTTTCGCCCTCTTTTAGTATACATTTTTTCAGTACAGCATCCTTTATATCAAATTGTGCCAAAGCAATTACCTCTTCCTGTTGCTGTAGTATAAGAGAGTTCATTCTTCTTTGTTTACCGCAATAATTCTATATGTCGATATCATTATCGTCAACAAGCGGAATTCTGACTTTTTTGCTGTGACGTTATTTATTTTACGGGTATTTTTTCAAACACGGTATTCCCTCCGATATTTAGAAAATTCATCATGAGCAAGGTTTATGCGTTTTATATCTTTATGGTTTAAGTATATCACAACGCAGCTGAATATTCAATGTTTAATCAATGTCCGTAACAACAGAAAAACCTCTTTCGTTGATAAAAAATGGGTCGCAGGGGCGGAGCCCCCGACAGGGACTAGGGGCGGTAGCCCCAGTAAAAT
>OIXG01000041.1_pt1 | contig 140984 bp, 135 predicted proteins | sample 1587731 | NCBI WGS metagenome assembly OIXG01 (sample SAMEA3888908, study PRJEB22519) | human gut metagenome | biome: human gut; feature: human-associated habitat; material: faeces | place: Denmark | collected 2010 | reverse complement strand
GAAAGCGTGTCGGCAGCAGGGCCGGCTCTTTCATGGAGCCGTCGTAGTTATCAACGAAATCAACGGTGTCGCTGTCAATGTCGCCGAAGAGCTCGGTGCAGATGGGCGCGAGCTTCGCCTCCGTGTAACGTGAGGCAGCATAGGACATGTCGCGCGAAAACACCTTGCCGAAGTTACCCTTCGAGTCCACAAACGGCGTCAGCAGCGCGCCGTAGCCCTTCGAGAGACGGACCATGGTCTCGTAGATCGCAGCGTCGCCGTGCGGGTTGAGGCGCATGGTCTGGCCGACGATGTTGGCCGACTTCGTGCGCCCGCCCGTGAGCAGATTCATCTTGTACATCGTATACAGCAGCTTGCGGTGGCTGGGTTTGAAGCCGTCGATCTCCGGGATCGCGCGCGAGACGATGACGCTCATCGCATACGGCATATAGTTTTGCTCCAGCGTCTCGGTGATGGGCTGGGAGATGACCTCCGCCTTGAGCCCGACGACGTTGGGGTCGATGGTTTTCTTGATTTCCGGTGCTTTTTTTCTCGGCATAACGTTACCGTTCCTTTACGCAGGTTTTTCTCAGGAAATATCGGCCAGATCGAGAAACTGGCTGCCGCACTCGGCAATGTGCGCCTTGCGTCCGGCGAGATTGTCGCCCAGGAGCAGGTCAAACATCTGCGCCGTGCGCTCGACATCCTCCGGCATGACGCGGATGAGCTTGCGCGTGTCGGGGTTCATGGTCGTGAGCCACATCATCTCGGGGTCGTTCTCGCCGAGACCTTTCGAGCGGTTGATGTCCGCCTTCGCGCCGCCGAGGCTGTCGACGATGGTCGCCTTCTCGCGGTCGGAATAGGCAAAGTAAGTCTTGCCCTTGCTCACGATCTCATACAGGGGCGACTCGGCAATGTACACATAGCCCTCGCGGATGAGCGTCGGGGCGAGCCGGTAGAGCATGGTGAGGATGAGCGTGCGGATCTGGAAGCCGTCCACGTCGGCATCGGTGCAGATGATGACCTTGTTCCAGCGCAGGTTCTCGAGATTGAACGCCGAGAGGTCCTTGGCCTGCTTGCTCTGCACCTCCACGCCGCAGCCGAGCACGCGCATGAGGTCGGTGATGACATCGCTTTTGAAAATGCGCGCATAGTCCGCCTTCAGGCAGTTGAGGATCTTGCCGCGCACGGGCATGATGCCCTGAAACTCCGCGTCGCGCGAGAGCTTGCAGGCACCGAGGGCGGAGTCGCCCTCCACGATGTAGATCTCGCGGCGCGAAACGTCCTTCGAGCGGCAGTCAACGAATTTTTGCACGCGGTTGGCGAGGTCGACATTGCCGGTGAGCTTTTTCTTGATGTTCAGACGCGCTTTTTCCGCCGTCTCGCGGCTGCGCTTGTTGATGAGCACCTGCTCCATGACGCGATCGGCCTCGGTCTTGTGCTCGATGAAATAGATCTCAAGCTGGGCGCGGAAAAACTCCGTCATGGCCTCCTGGATGAACTTGTTCGTGATGGCCTTTTTCGTCTGGTTTTCGTAGGACGTGATGGTCGAAAAGCAGTTCGTGACGAGAATCAGACAGTCCTGCACGTCCTGAAAGCTGATTTTGCTCTCGCTTTTCTGGTACTTACCCTGCTGCTTGATGTAGGCGTCGATGGCGGAGGTGAAGGCGCTCTTCGTGGCCTTTTCCGGCGCGCCGCCGTACTCCAGCCAGGACGAGTTGTGGTAGTATTCAATGTCATTGACGCGGTTGGAAAAGCAGAACGCCGCCGAGATCTTCACCTTATACTCCGGCTTGTCCGCGCGGTCGCGGCCGCGGCGCTCGGTCTCGATGAAGGTCGGGACGGTCAGTGCATCCTCCCCGGCGAGCTCCTTGACATAGTCAAGGATACCGTCGGCGTAGCAGTAGTCCGTCGTCTCGAACGCGCCGCCGCGCTGCACGCGCAGGCGGAACGTCACGCCGCGGTTGACCACGGCCTGCCGGTGCAGCACGTCCTGAAAATAGCTCTCGGGCACGTCGATGTCCGTGAACACCTCCAGATCCGGCCGCCAGCGGATGGTCGTGCCGGTCTTCTTGCGGTCGGCCGGGGCGCTCTCCAGCCCGCCGACGACCTCGCCGTGACGGAAATGCAGGGTGTACTTTTTCCCGTCGCGCCAGATGGTCACATCCATGTATTCCGAGGCGTACTGCGTGGCGCACGCGCCGAGGCCGTTGAGGCCGAGCGAGTACTCGTAGTTTTCGCCCTCGTTGTTCTTATACTTGCCGCCGGCGTACATTTCGCAGAAGATCAGCTCCCAGTTGTAGCGCTGCTCCTTCTCGTTCCAGTCCACCGGACAGCCGCGCCCGAAATCCTCCACCTCAATGGACTTGTCTTCGTAGCGCGTAACGGTTATAATATTGCCGAATCCCTCGCGCGCCTCGTCGATCGCGTTCGAGAGAATTTCAAACACTGCGTGCTCGCAGCCCTCCAGCCCGTCGGAGCCGAAGATGACGCTCGGGCGTTTGCGCACGCGCTCCGCGCCCTTGAGCATCGAGATGCTGTCATTGCCGTAGGTTGTCGTTGGGGCCTTTGCCATGTCGTTGGATCCCTCTCATATCACAAGATGTGGTAGCATTCATTTCATACCTTAACTAATCTAGTATAGCGTATCAAGGCCGGAAATGCAAGGAATTCCAAAAAATAGACGGGGAACGCGAAAAGTGCGTTCCCCGCCGCCCCGGAACCTTTGGGGCTCTCCCCTGCCGCTCCGGCACTTGACGCAATCCGTGCCGAACGGCGTTCCGGTGGTCCGGAGCGGGTCGTTCCCGCGCTGGATGCAGCAGCCTGCAAAGCTCTTGCAGGGATCGGATGCTGCGCCGCGGCCTGTGTGCCGGGCGGCCTCCGCGGGTCTGCTTCGCTGCAGCGCGCGTCGGATATGTTGTCCGAACACAGTATGTGCGCAGCCCGCGCCGCTATGCCTGGAAAATTTCGCTGCGCTCTGACTAAAACCGCCGCCGCTGACATAGAATATACAGAAAAGCGAACGGAGGCTTTTCCATGTCCAGTCAGAGAAAGCAGCAGCGGGCGCACCGTGCGGAGGTACAGCGCGTGCGCGCCGAGATGCTCGGCGTGCGCCGCGAGCTCGAACAGGCCTACAACGAGTTTGACAACGTCACCGATCCCCTGCTGATGGAGGCGTGCATCTATGAGATCAACGCGCTGCGCGCAAAGTATAACTGCGCCGTGCACGATCTGAAAAATCTGACACAATAGGATGGTTTCTTATGTCGCAAACACTTACGGACATTCTGGTCGTAATCGCGGCCGTGTTTCTCGTCTGGCTGGTCATCCGGCTGTTCCGAAAGCCGATCCGCTGGATCCTGAAGCTGCTGCTCAACACGGCCATCGGCTTCGCGGCGCTGTTTCTGCTCAACTTTTTCGGCAGCGCCATCGGCATCACGCTCGGCCTCAACTGGATCAACGCGCTGGTCATCGGCGTGGCCGGGTTTCCGGGGCTGGTGCTACTGCTGCTGATCAAATATCTCTTTTAGCCTACATAAACAATTCCCCGCATCCTCGGATGCGGGGAACTGCTTTATCCGGGCGTGCCGGTGCTCTGCGTCAGCTCCGGCCATGTGCCGGTATCATTATAATTCTCGCGCGTGAGCGTCCAGCTGTACGGCGCGGCGAGCGTGATGTTCTGTGCGTCCACGGCTGCCTTGGTGAGCGTATAGCAGAAGTCATGCCACGCATCTGTCTCGTCCGGCGCGTGCCCCGCCGCGAGGAAGGCGGCCTTCTGCGCCTGCGTATAATTCTCTAGCGTGAGCATAAGCTTGCGCGTCTCGAACATCGAGGCCCAGTAGGCGTCCTCCGTCATGCCGGTGCCGGCGATGAACTGCTCATAAGCCTCGCGGTTGTCCGCCGTCTGCGCGGCGGCGCGCGTGTCGTCAATGTCCTGCTGCACGGCGGCGTCCGCGGCCGCATACCCATCGGTAACTGCCTGATAATACAGCGAGCGCGTCACGATATAGCGCGCGAGCGTGTACTGCGCGGCCACCGTCTCCGTCATGCCGGAGGCGCGGTTTTGCGTGCACATGTTTTCAAACGTGTGCGCTGTGATCGTGAAATCCCCGCCCGTGATGACCGGCGTCTCGTCGCCGGGCCGCAGGGCCTCGGCATACGTCTTTCCAGCGTCGCGATACGTCGGGTCCGCCGCGGGCCGCTTCGCAGCAATGTACAGCACGATGCACATCGCCAGCACCACGATCAGCACGCACCAGAGGATGATCTTGCTTGTTTTCGACATGGTCATTTCCTCCCAAAATCACGTTATGTAAACTTATATCCTTCGTTCTTATATCCAGAGTACCATATTCCGGCGGGAAAGGAAAGTGATTTCCGGATATTGGGGCAAAAAAGCACGCCGGGTGAAGTTTTGCTCCACCCGGCGCGCTTGCGCGTTGCTTCTATCTGCAGGCGGCGGACCGCACGCCTGTCAGGACTCAGTCATTGACTGTGACCACGTTGTCCGCGACGACGGCGGACGCCTCACCATCCGGCTGCACCGTCTCCATATACGTGCCGGTGCCGCCTATGTAGGGATTCATCTCGCGCGCTTTGAGCGCGGCGTAAATGCCCGCGCAGGCGATCATCATTGCGATGAGCAGGCCCCACAAAACTGCGATCTTGGTCTTTGCCATGACAGATTCCTCCTTTAAGAAATCAAAAGTGTTGTTTGTTTTTTATCTCCTTTGCGTTCCGCTTTCCACACTTCCCACACACATGGCAACAGCCGCTGTGGCGAATCGGAACGAAGCTTGTCGAACTTTGTTATTTTCTTATCAACTGCATTGTAGCGCTTTTCAACCCATTTGAAAAGCCCTTTTTTGCATTTCTACTTTTTTAACAAAGCCGTTTTATTTTTAACGTTACGTTTTTGTCAAATTGACGAAGCGCAAAAACACCGGGCGAAGCAAAGCCTCGCCCGGTTGGAAATGAACTGTATTTGCTATGCAAAAGCATAGCGAAATAAGAAATGTGCCATTTCCTCGCCCCTGCGGGGCAACCGGAAATGATGCACAAAAACTTCATGCACCGGCATTTGCGCTTTTTCGTGGTGCAGCACGCATGCATGAAGTTTTATGCCTGCGTCAGCGCCTGAACGATGCGTTCAAACTGCATGCTGTGCGACGCCTTGACGAGCACGCAGTCGCCCGGCTGCAGCAGCTCGTCGAGTGCCGGGAGCAGCGCGTCGAGCGTGTCAAACGACGCGGTCACAACGGCGGGGTTCGCCGCGGCGGCGCCGGCGGCGATATTTTTCGCCAGCTCTCCGCAGGTGATCACGAGCGACACACCGGCCTCGGCCGCGCAGACGCCGGTCTCGCGGTGCAGGGCCGCGGCGTTCGCGCCGAGCTCGCCCATGTTGCCGAGAATGGCCACCCGGCGGCCTGCCGGGAGCGTGGCCATGGAACGCAGCGCCGCCGCCGTGGAGTCGGGGTTGGCGTTATAGCAGTCGTCGATGACCGTATAGCGCGCCGTGCGCATGACGCGCGCGCGGCTGCCGACCGGCTGATAGGCCGCGATGCCGCGGATGATCTCATCATCCGTCAGGCCGTATTCGATGCCGACGGCCGCGCCCTCGAGCGCCGCATAGACCATGTGCTGCCCGTAGGCGGAAATACGCACCGGGATGCGCCGCGCACCCGCGACGATCGTGCAGGTGCTGCCCTCGTCGCCGAGGTCGCGCACGTCGACCGCGCGCACGTCACAGCCGGCCGAGAGGCCGAACGTCACCTTGCGCTGGCGGCAGGTCATGGCACGCAGCAGGTCGTCGTCCCCGTTGCAGAAGGCTACGGCGTCGTCCGGCATGGTGTCGAGCACGGAGGTCTTTTCCTGCAGGACGCCGCGGCGGTCGCGCAGAAACTCCAGATGCGCGTGGCCGATGATCGTAAAGAGCATGGCCGTCGGCTGCACCATGGCGGCCAGCGGCGCCATGTCGCCGAAGTGCGACACGCCCATCTCGACGACCGCGGCCGCATGCTCCGGCTCGAGCCGGAAGAGCGTGAGCGGCACGCCGAGCTGATTGTTGAAGTTCTTTTCGGTTTTCAGCGTATTCCAGCGCTGCGAGAGCACGGACGCGACCATTTCCTTGGCCGTCGTCTTGCCGACGCTGCCGGTCACGCCGAGGACCGGGATGGCAAAGCGGGCGCGGTAGGCACGCGCGAGCGTCTCGAGCGCGGCGGCCGTATCCGGCACGCAGATGACCGGGCGGGTCTCCCCCGCCGGGACGCGCTGCGCAAGGCAACAGGCCGCACCAAGATCGAACGCCTTGGCGATATAATCGTGCCCGTCCACACGCTCACCGGGGATGGCGGCAAAGAGCGCGCCGGGCGTGACGGCGCGGCTGTCGATGACGACTCCGGTCACAGGTGCTGTCCCGTCGCCCGAGAGCACGCCGCCCGTGATTGCGGCGATATCCGATACACAGTAGCCCGTCATCGGCTCACTTGTGCAGCGCGGCGGCAATGATCTGCTCGCACAGCTCGCTGTAGCTGATGCCGACAGCGGCGGCCTCCTGCGGCACGAGACTGGTGGGCGTCATGCCGGGCAGGGTGTTGATCTCGAGGAACCAGAGCTCGCCCTCCGCGTCGAGGATGAAATCCGCACGGGAATAGGCCGACAGGTTCAGCGCGTGGAACACCGTAAGCGCAGCATCGGCCAGACGCTGCTCGGTCTCGGCCGGGATCTCAGCCGGGGTGATCTCTTTGGCGGCGCCGGGCTGATACTTGTTGCGGTAGTCATAAAAGCCTTCGGCCGGGATGATCTCGATGCTGGGCAGGGCCTTGTCGCCGAGGATGCCGATCTGCACCTCGCGGCCGCGGATGTACTGCTCGATGAGGATGCGGCTGCCCTCGCGGGCGGCCGCTTCGAGCGCGGCGCGCAGCTCCTGCTCATCATTGGCGATGGACACGCCGATGCTCGAGCCGGAATCGTCCGGCTTAACAACGCAGGGCAGCTTTACCTGCGCGCAGACGGCGTCGATGTCCATGCCGTCGCTCTCGACGAGCATCCACGCCGGGGTCTTGACGCCCAGCGGCGCGACGACGCGCTTGGTCAGGTCCTTGTCCATGGCGATGGCGCTGCCGAGGTAGCCGCTGCCGGTATAGGGGATGCCGAGCAGGTCGAGCGTCGCCTGCACGCGGCCGTCCTCGCCGGTGCGGCCGTGCAGGGCCAGAAACACGATGTCCGCCATGGCGCATACCTCGAGCACGTGCTCGCCGAACAGGCTCGGACTGCGGAGCTTGCGCTGCGCGCGCACGCTCTCCAGATCCGGCGCGCTCTCATCGATGTGCGTGCCGCCGAGGGCCGGCGGGTTGTCAAAGATCGCGGCGATGTCGCCGCTATAGTCCTCAAGGCCGAAAAACATATCCAGCAGCACGACCTGGTGGCCGCTCTCCTGGAGCGCGCCAGCAATTTTCGTGCCGCTTGAGATCGAGACGTTGCGCTCGGGGCTCAGGCCGCCGCAAAGAACTGCAATTTTCATTGGGAATACCCCCTTCGTTTTCTCATAGAACCGTCTCAGAACGGTATTGTTTGATTATATCACACTATGCACTTGCATTCAAATATAGAATTCCCGAAAAAAGGGCGTGAAAGTTGCGCCATTGTGTGCTATACTCCTAATGTTACAGGAAAGGACGGAAAAGAGCCATGCATTATGTCGTGATGGATCTGGAATGGAATCAGGCGATGAGTTCCAAATCCTCCGTATTCAACAAGCTGCCCATTCATCTGCGCGGCGAGATCATTGAGATCGGCGCGGTGAAGCTCAACGAGGACATGACCCCCGGCGAAGAATTTCAGATCGATGTTAAGCCCATGTACTTCAGGCGCATGCACTACAAGGTCAAAAAGCTCACCGGCTTCGACCGCGAGCGGCTGGCTGCCGGCGTGAGTTTTCCGGAAGCACTGGCGCAGTTTCGCGCCTGGTGCGGAGACGATGTGACGTTCCTCACCTGGGGCTGCGACGATCAGGGCATCCTCGAGCAGAACATCATCATCCACGATCTGGACTGGGACTGGATCGCCGGCTGGATCAACCTCCAGCTCATCTACAACCTCCAGACCGACGGCGACCGCAACCAGAAATCGCTCGCCACGGCGATGGAGCACTTCGCCATCGAGCAGACGCGCATCGCGCATGACGCGCTCGGCGACGCGTACAACACCGCGCTCGTGTGCACACACCTGAACATGGAGAAGGGGCTGGCCGATTACCACGACGCCGCGCAGAAGCTCACGACCCGGCTGCCGAAGGAGCACCACGGCGAGAATAACGGCCCCGACCCGATCGAGCACGTCGCGTCGGAGTCCTACGCCACGAAGTCAGAGCTCTTCGGTGACGCCGCGTTCGTCACCCCCTGCTGCCCGCTGTGCAGCGGCGAGGTGCGCTACAGTAAGTGGGTCAACCAGGGCGACCAGCGCTACATGACGCTCGGCGAATGCCCGACGGACGGCAAGCTGCTCGTGCGGCTGAAGTTCCGCAAGGCGGACGACTGCACCTGGAGCGCCACGCGCCTGACCTATCAGGCGACGGACAGCATGGAGAGCTATTACAAGGCCAAGGCAGCCCAGCCGCGCAAGCGCGGCCGCGGCAAATCCCGCCGCCGGCCGGCCAAGACCGCGCAGTCAGCCCCGCAATAATCGAAAAAACGCAAACCCGCGGCCCCGGTACTCAGTACCGGGGCCGCGGGTTTTGTCTGTCCTTATGCGTGCTGGGTCTGCGCCTCGAAATAGGCACGGGTCGTGTCCGCGTCGTAGAGGATGCGGGCCTTGAGCTCGTCCACGGAGGCAAACTTCTGCTCCGGGCGCAGGAATTTATAAAACTCCAGGCGCACCTGGCGGTTGTAGAGGTTGCCCTCATAGTCGAGAATAAAGCTCTCGACGCTCACGCGCCGGCCGCCGCTGACCGTCGGCCGCACGCCGACGTTCGTGACAGCATAATGCTCGCTGCCGTCATCGAGATACACCTTCGCGGCGTACACACCATGGCGCGGCACGAGCACCCCGTCCGGAAACTGCATGTTGATCGTGGGCGTGCCCATCTTCGTGCCGAGACGGTAGCCATAGTGCACCGTGTCCGACAGGGTGTGCGGATGGCCAAGGAAGGCGTTGGCGCGCTCGACCTCACCGTTTTCGAGCAGCTCGCGGATGTAGGTGGAGCTGACAACGCGGCCGTCGAGCATGACGGCGGGAATGACATCGCAGCCAAGGCCGTGCTCGGCGCAGTAGGCGGCGAGCTTTTCCGCCGTGCCCTCACCCCGCCAGCCGAAGCTGAAGTCATGCCCGACGACGAACGCCGCCGCGTCCATCTCATCGACGAGCGTCTGGATGAACGTCTGCCACGGCATCTGCATGACCGCGCGGTCAAAGTGGATAAAGACCACGCTCTCGATGCCGAACAGGCGGCGGATGAGCTCCTCGCGGCCGTGGGCGCTGTTGATGAGCGGGACCTCCGTGCCGCGCACGAGCGTGTCCGGGTGCACGTCAAAACTCATGACCGTGGGGATGGCGCCCATTTCTTCCGCGCGCGCGACCGTGCGGCGCATGAGCGCGGCGTGGCCGATATGGATGCCGTCAAAAAAGCCCAGGGCAATGACACGTTTCTGGTTTTCCATACGTCAAGAAACCTCGAAAAAACTTTTGATCGTGACGGCCGTGCCGTCCGTGACCTGCGCCAGCAGGAGAAACTCCCCCGACGCAGCATAGATGCGGTAAGTCCCGTCCGGCGCGCTGAGCGTGAACGGATTTCCGCAGCGGGCAAGACGCTCCGCCTTCGCGTCAACAGTGACCTGCGGCGCGTCCGGCCAGAGGCTGTCCACCGACAGGAGCAGGCGCTGCGCCGCCTCGCGCGGCAGCGCACACAGCTCGTCCATGGTGTGCGCATCCTCCACACGATACCCGCCGACCTCCGTCCGGCGCAGGGCGCTCATCACACCGCCGCAGCCGAGGGCCGCGCCGATGTCGTGGCAGAGCGTGCGGATGTAGGTGCCCTTCGAGCAGCGGACGCGCAGAACATAATCCCCGTCCGCCTCGCCGAGCACGGTCAGCTCCCCGATCGTGACCGGGCGCGCTTCGCGCGCGACCTCACCGCCGCGGCGGGCGATCTCATAGAGCTTTTTGCCGTCGACCTTGAGTGCCGAATACATCGGCGGCACCTGCAGAATGTCCCCGCGAAACTGCGGCAGCACCGTCTCCAGCTCCGCGCGGGTGACGCGCCGGTCGCAGCGGCTGAGCACCGTGCCGGTCGTGTCCTGCGTGTCGGTCGTGAGGCCGAGGCGCAGGCGCGCCTCATAGCACTTGCTGTGGTTTTCGGAGAACGACACCGCGCGCGTCGCGCGGCCGGCAAACACGACCAGCAGGCCGGTCGCCATCGGGTCGAGCGTGCCGGAATGGCCCATGCGCCGCTCGCCGAGCACGCCACGGAGCTTGGCCACAACGTCGTGGCTCGTCCAGTCCGCGGGCTTATCGACCAGTAAGATCCCGTTCATGCGGGCCACACCTGATCGATGGCTGCAAGAATTTTTTCCACGGCCGTCTCCGTGTCGCACGCCAGCGTACAGCCGGAGGCCATCTTGTGGCCGCCGCCGCCGTAGACCGCGCAGATGGCGCACGAATCCACCTCAGGGTTCGAGCGCACGGAGATCTTGCTGCGGCCGTCGCGCAGCTCGCGGATCGTGACGCTCACGACCACGCCCTCCGCCCGACCGGGCAGACCGGCAATGTCGTCGCAGTCATCCTCCGTCGCGTGCACGCTGTCGATCAGCGCGCGCGTGACGACCGTGATAGCGACCTGTCCGCCGCGGAAAAAGCGCATGCCGGAATAGATCTGCCCCACGAGCGCCATACGCGCGCGGGAGATCTTGCGGAAAAAGTCCATGCTGATCTTCCGGCTGTCGGCCCCAAGCTCCAGCAGCCGCGCCGCCGCACGCAGGGTGGCGGCGTTCGTGTTGGCGTACTGGAAGCAGCCGGTGTCCGTCGTGACGGCGATGTACAGGAGGTTTGCCTCCTGCTCCGTGACACTGCCGGCCATCAGCTCGATCAGATCGAGCACCGCCTCGCCGCAGGCAGACTTCTCCGCGTGCAGGAGCGTAGCTCCGGCATACAGCGCGTTCGACGGGTGGTGGTCGATGCACAGATCGACCGCGCCGGAAAAGCCCTGCGGGAACAGGTCCGGCGTCGCAATGTCGACCGCGACCACGCACGCGGGCACAAAATCCGCAGGCGCAAAAAACTGCGCCACATACGGCAGATAACGCGCCGTCGTCTCCGGATTGGAGAACAGGTACGCCGTCTTGCCCATGCGGCGCAGCGCGCTGCAAAGCGCCGCACCGCTCCCGAGCGTGTCACCGTCCGGGCGCAGGTGCGACAGGATCAGAATCGCGTCGCGGTCGCACAGCGCCGCGGCAAACTCCCGATCATCCATACTTCAAGCCTCACTTCCGGTGTCCTTGTCGTGCAGCCGCTCGATCAGGGCGCTGATATGCGCGCCCTCCTCGATCGAGTGGTCGATCTCGAACACCAGTTCCGGGGTGTAGCGTAGGTCCAGCACGGTGCCCAGCTCATGGCGCAGCCAGCCGGAGGCCGAGCGCAGCCCCTTTTTGAATTCCTTCTCGTTTTCCATGCCGAGCACGGAAAGCCAGACTTTTGAATAGCGCAGGTCGCCCGTCGTCTCGACGCGGGTGACGCTGATCATCCCCTGCTGCACCCGGGGGTCTTTGACCTGGGTGAGCAGGTTTGCCAGCACGCGCTGGATATCATCATTCGTTCTTGCCAGTTTATTGGAAGCCATAGGAAACTCCTTTTACTGCTTGATCTCCTCCATGACGAACACTTCGATCACGTCGCCGACCTTGACATCGTTGTACTTATCGACCTGCAGGCCGCACTCGTAGCCGGCGGCAACTTCCTTGACGTCGTCCTTGAAGCGGCGCAGGGACGCGAGGTCGCCCTCAAACACGACAATGTTGTCGCGCACGACGCGGACCTTGCTGTTGCGCACGATCTTTCCGTCGGTGACGTAGCCGCCGCAGACGGTACCGACCTTGGAGACCTTGAAGGTCTGGCGGATCTCAACGTGGCCGATGATCTGCTCCTGGAACTTCGGAGCGAGCATGCCCTTCATGGCCGCCTCAATCTCGTTGATGCAGTCATAGATGACGCGGTACATACGGATCTCCACATTGCTGCGGGCAGCGTTGTCGCGCGCGGCCGCGTCCGGGCGGACGTTGAAGCCGACGATGATCGCGTTCGACGTGGCGGCGAGCATGACGTCGGACTCGTTGATGGCGCCGACGCCGGAGTGGATGACCTGCACGCGCACTTCCTCGTTCGAGAGCTTTTCGAGCGAGGACTTGACGGCCTCGGCGCTGCCCTGCACGTCGGCCTTGACGATGATGTTGAAGTCCTTCATCTCGCCCTGCTGGATGCGGGAGAACAGGTCGTCGAGCGAGACCTTCTTGCTGCCGGCGTTAGCGGCGTCCTTCTTCTGCTGCTTGCGCTGCTCGACGAGCTCGCGCGCCATGCGCTCGTCGGCGACGGCGTTGAACGTGTCGCCCGCGCTCGGCACCTCGGACATGCCGGCGATCTCGACCGGGATAGACGGGCCGGCCTTCGTCACGCGCTGACCCTTATCGTTGGTCATTGTGCGCACACGGCCGACGGCCGTGCCGGCGATGATGATATCGCCCTGATTGAGCGTGCCGTTCTGCACGAGCACGGTCATGATCGGGCCGCGGCCCTTATCCATGCGGGCCTCGATGACCGTGCCGCGGGCGGCGCGGTTGGGATTGGCCTTGAGCTCCAGAATTTCAGCGAGCAGGACAAGGTTTTCGAGCAGCGCGTCCACGCCCTCGCCGGTCTTGGCCGAGATCGGGCAGACGATCGTCTCGCCGCCCCACTCTTCGGGCACGAGGCCGTACTCCGTGAGCTGCTGCTTGATGCGGTCGGGGTTCGCACCATGCACGTCCATCTTGTTGATGGCCACGACCAGCGGGACACCGGCAGCTTTGGCATGGTTGATCGACTCGACCGTCTGCGGCATGATGCCGTCGTCGGCCGCGACGACGAGGATGGCGATATCCGTGACCATGGCGCCGCGGGCGCGCATGGACGTGAACGCCTCATGGCCCGGCGTGTCGAGGAAGGTGACCGGCTTGCCGTCGACCATGACACGGTAAGCGCCGATGTGCTGCGTGATGCCGCCGGCCTCACCGGCCGCGACGTTCGTGCGGCGGATACGGTCGAGCAGGCTGGTCTTGCCATGGTCGACGTGGCCCATGACCACCACGACCGGGGCGCGCGGAACGAGTTCGTCCTCGCTGTCCTCGCGGTCGTCGATCAGGCGCTCTTCGACCGTCACGATGACCTCGTGCTCGACCTTGCAGCCGAGCTCCATAGCCACGAGCGCGGCGGTATCGTAATCAATGGTATCGGACAGCGACGCCATGACGCCCATCTTCACAAGACGGCGCACGACTTCCGCGCCGGTCTTCTTCATGCGGGAGGCAAGCTCGCCGACAGAGATCGTGTCCGGGATCTGCACCTTGAGCTGCTGCTTTTTCGCGATCTCGAGCTGCAGCTTCTGCATCTTGTCGCGCTCCTCCTGACGGCGCTTGGCACCGGCGGCGGGATTTTGCGGGCGCTGACGGTTGCGGTTCTGGATCTTCTGCTTGCCGCCGCGCTTGTTCTGCGCGCGCTCGGGTACGAGATCATCCAGGCGCTGGTCGTACTTGGACAGGTTTGTCGTCGCACCGCGGGTATCGACGACGCGGCGCTCGGCCACCTGACGCGGCTGGTGCGGCTTGTCGTCCTTCTTCGGCTTCGGCTGCTGCTGCGGCTGGGCAGTCTGCTGCGGCTGCTTTGCAGGCGCGGCGCCGGCTTTCGGCGCATTGGCCTGCACGGCCGGGGCCGCCTGCGGCTTGGCCTTCGGCTGGTCCGGAACTTTGTAGAGCTCCTCCAGGCTGGCCGCCTGATGGTGCTGTGTAAGATACTCAAAGATGTCGTTGAGCTCGTCGTCCTCCAGCACCTGCATATGATTTTTCGGAGTGGTGGCATAATCCGTCAGGATCTGCGTGATCTCCTTCGAGGTCATGTTGAAATCCTTCGCCACCTCATGCACTCTGTATTTAATCAATCCGCTCATACTCGTTTCCTCCTCTTGCCATTGCGCCCGCCGCTTGTCTGCGCCGTGCCCGTGTCTGTTCTCGTCTGTGCGGCAAGCTCTGCCGCCGTGTTGCTGTATTGCTCCGGATTCGCCTGCGCCAGCGCAGACACAAAGGCCTTCGCCAGACCCGGATCGGTGACCGCCGCGATGGCGCAGCCGGTCTTGCCGAGCCGGTCGGACAGTGCCTGCTTCGTGTACGGCAGGCGCAGCAGCGGCGCCTGCGCCGCATGGGCAAAGCCCTCGGCGCGCTTGCGCGCATTGTCCGATGCGTCCTGCGCCAGCAGCAGCAGGCACGCCTTTCCGGCGCGCGCCGCCGCTCCGGCGTCATGCTCCCCGAGCGCGATGCGCCCGGCCTTGCGCATGAGGCCGAGATAGTTGGCTGCTTTATCCGTCGCCGAGCACCTCCAGTTCCGCTGCAAGCTGCTCATAGATCTCCGCCGGGATGGGCACGTCGAACGCGCGCTCGAGCGCGCGGTTCTTCTGCGCCTTTTTCAGGCACGCGGGGCTCGGGCACAGATACGCGCCGCGGCCTGCCGCCTTGCCGCGCGCATCGAGCGAGATGGCCCCGTCGGGCGCGCGCACCACCCGGATGAGCTCCGGCTTGGGCTTCTTTACACGGCAGCCGACGCACTGCCGCTGGGGTATGGACTTGGGCATGGGTGACTGCCTCCTTTCGGTTTATGCCTCGCTCTCGGGCTTGATGTCGATCTTATAGCCGGTGAGCTTTGCGGCCAGGCGGGCATTCTGCCCCTCCTTGCCGATGGCGAGCGACAGCTGGTTATCCGGCACAATGACGCGGCAGCTCTTGCCCTCGTCGAGCAGCGTCACTTCCAGCACCTCGGACGGTGCCAGCGCGGCCGCGATGAATTCCTCCGGCACCTCGCTGTACTTGACGATATCGATCTTCTCGCCGCCGAGCTCGTTGACGACGCTCGCGACACGGCCGCCTTTCGGGCCGACGCACGCGCCGATCGGGTCGATGACCGGATCCTCCGCCCAGACGGCCATCTTCGTGCGGCTGCCGGCCTCGCGGGCGATGGACTTGATCTCGACCGTGCCGTCGAAGATCTCCGGCACCTCGAGCTCGAACAGGCGCTTGACCAGACCCGGATGCGTCCGGCTGATGAGCACCTGCGGGCCGCGCGTACTGTTGCGTACCTCGACCACGTAGACCTTGATGCGGTCGCCCTCATGCAGCACCTCGCCGCGGATGCACTCCGCCGGGGCGAGCATGGCCTCGGTATAGTCCGAGTTGGAGCTGATCTTCAAAAACGCGCAGCCGGTGCGCGGGTCGATCTTATTGACGACGCCGGTGAGGATCTCATGCTCCTTGGAATTGAATTCTTCATAGATCATGCCGCGCTCCGCCTCGCGAATGCCCTGAATGATGACCTGCTTGGCCGCCTGCGCCGCGATGCGGCCGAACTGCTTGGTCTCGACCGGGACGCTGACCACGTCGCCGATCTTGGCTCGCTTGCTGACGCGATGCGCCGCCTCCTCGCTGATCTCAACATACGGGTCGATGACGCGCGCGACGACCGTCTTCTTGACGACCATCTCGATCTTCTTCTTGTCCTCGTCGAGAATGACCTCCACGTTATCCTCGCAGTCGGGCGTGTCCTTGCGGAACGCCGTCAGCATGGCCTGGCGGATCTTCTCATACATATATTCGCGCGGAATACCTTTTTCTTTCTCGATATCTGCAACTGCGTCAAAAAATTCTGCGTTCATGGTCGAATTCCCTTTCCTTATATGGTCAGGTGCAGACGCACCTGTGCGATGGCGGATTTTTGAAAGACACGGCGGGTCTTGCCGTCCGAGACGGTCACGTCCCCGTTGTCGTACTGCTCGAGCGTGCCGATGTGCACCTTGCTGCCGTCGACCGGCTGGTAGAGCCGCACCTCGACCTGCGCGCCGAGAAAGCGCGCAAAATCACCTGGGCGCTTGAGCTGCCGCTCCGCCCCTGCGGACGACACCTCGAAAATATAGCTGTCGGGAATGGGGTCGGCCTCGTCGAGGATCGGATCGAGCGCGCGGCTGAAATCCTCACAGTCCTGGATCGACACGCCGTCCGGCTTGTCGATATACACACGCAGGTAGCGGCTGCCCGCTTCCTTAACGTACTCCACGTCCCAGATCTCGCACCCCTGCTGCGCGGCCACAGGCTCGGCCAGCGCCAGGACGGCGTCTGTCAATTTACTCATAGATCACCATTCCATTTTCTGACACTTCGAAAGACCTCAAGAAAAAGAGTGGGCGGGTGCCCACTCTGTCAGATCCTGCTTCCTTCGTACGGCAATATCATACCATCCCGCGCCAGACAATGCAAGCCTTTTTTTGCGCTGGCGAACACTTACTGGTACAGCGCCACGAATTCCTCCAGGCAGAGGTTGTGCTCGGTCATGAACCGCGCCGCCGCATCGCCGACATAGCGCACGTGCCACGGCTCGTTGCGTCCGGTGATGCTGACCTTGTCCGACGGGTAGCGGATGACGAAGCCATAGTCCGCGCAGTTGTCGGCAAGCCAGCTCAGAAAGCGCGCGTTGACCGTGTCCACACTCAGCGAGGAATAGTACTGATCGACGATGTCCGCGCCGAGGCCGGTCTGATGGTCGCTCGTGCCGGGGGGCGCGGCGACGCGCGCGGCAGCGGTCTCTGCCTCGTCGCGGGTATCGCCCTTGCGCATGTTTTCGCTGACCTGATCCTCGTACTGCTGCTTCTGTGTGAGGTACGGGCGGTAGGCGCAGTAGATATACGGGCTCCAGCCGGCGTCCTTTGCCGCTTTGAGCAGCGCGTTGAGCGCATCGACGGCGCGGGAATCGAACGTGGACTGCGAACCGCTGATCTTGCTCACATCCGGGACATAGTCACTGATATTATGCGCCTGGCTCGCGATGAGATACTCCCAGGAGGAAATATCCACATTCGGCAGGTCGTCGTACTTTTTCACATCGGGCTTCGCCGTCGTCTGGATGTCCGGCGGAAGGATGAGATCCGTCGGCGCGGCGGGCGCGGCGTTGCTGCGCGCCTCATTGACGCGCGAGAGGATGAGCATGGCGCACACGACGACCAGGACCGTCAGCGCCACCGACAGCCAGAGACGTTTGTTCTTCATGCAGATCCCTCCCGGATGGAAAAATGAAAAGCAGCTCGTGTGAGCTGCTTTTCAGGATAGCATATTTTTCGCGTTCCGGCAAGTCCCCGTCACAGATCGACCCGCTCGTAGTTTTTGGCCGCCTTCCGGTACGCCAGCCACGACAGCAGCGCAAACGCCACCAGCCCCACGGCCAGCACCGGCAGCTGCCGCACCTGACCGGCCGCATCGGTCGCATCCAGATACGGCCCGACGACCGGGAAATGGGACAGCGCTTCAACGAGCGCCATGAGCACTGTCATCGGGATGACCGCGAGCAGAAACGCACGCCCGGCGCGGATGGCCGTCTTATAAAACACGGGCAGGAACACGACGTTGAACACGCCGTAGATCAGCAGCACGGAGCCGAAGAGCGCAACGTTTGCATCGATGCCGGCGAGGTTCGTGCCGTTGGGGTTGATGCGCGCGGAGAGGAACGCGAACGGGACCGCGATCACGAGCTCCGCCAGCTCCACCGTCACGACGAGCCAGGCGCGGGCGCGCACCTGGTCGCGCTTCGTGACCGGCAGCACAGCGCAGTAATAGACGTCCTTATTCTCGCGGCCGTTGAGGAACGTGAAGAAAATGCCAAGCAGACCGTAGAAAAACACGACCGTGTACGGATAGTTCGGGATGATAAGCATGACGCCGAAGAGCGCAAACACGTACATCATCGGGTGCGCCGCGAGGCGCAGATCCTTAGAGAAAATCTTCGCTGTCATAGCTTCTCCTTTCCACGCGCACCAGAATGTCCTCGAGCGACATCTGCCCGTCGCCGAACTGCGCGCGATAGCGCGCGAGGAAACCGTCGCGCGTGTCGCTGCACAGGATCTGCCCGTCCTTGATCATTGTGATGTGTGAGGCGCACTTTTCGAGGTCGGACGTGATGTGCGTCGAAAACAGGATGCTGCGCTCGCCGCTTTTGACCACACCGCGAAACAGCTCCATGAGCTCGTCGCGCGACACAGGGTCGAGTCCGCTCGTCGGCTCGTCGAGGATGAGCAGGCGCGCATCGTGCGAGAGCGCGAGCGCGAGCATGTACTTCACGCGCATGCCGGACGAGAGCTGCGAAACTTTCTTCGTCTCGTCGAGTGCGAACAGCTGCAGGTAGTGCCGGTATTTGTTCTCGTCCCAGCGGTCGTAAAACGTGCGCGTCACGTTCGTGATGGAGCGCAGCTTTTTGTTCGGGTAAAAATCCACGCCGCCGAGCACCACGCCCAGCTGCTGCTTGCACACAGGCTCATTGGCGTAAAAATCCTGCCCGAATATGGTCACACGGCCACTGTCCGGATGCACGAGGTTGAGTATGGACTTGATGGTCGTGCTCTTGCCGGCCCCGTTGCGGCCGATGAAGCCCATGATGGTCCCCGGCGCCACCGCGAACGACACGTCGCACAGCTCAAACGCCGGATAGGTCTTGCACAGGCCCTCCACTTCCAGAATGTTCACTCGCCGTCCCCCCTTTTCAGCTCCCGCTCCAGCGCAGAGGCAAACACCTGCGTCTCCGCCTCGGGCACGCCGGGCGCCGCCGCTTTCGCGCCGTTATCGAACACCGCGCGCACAAACGAATCATAATACCGGCTGCTCTGCAGCGCAATGCCGCGCTCACGGTCGGCCAGCAGGATGAGCGAGTCCCCCGGTTCGAGCCCGAACATCGCGCGCACCTCCTTCGGGATCACGATCTGCCCCTTCGGGCCGATGCGCACCGTGGTCATGAATTTGTCCTGCATGGATTCCATGTGATCTGCCTCCTGTAAGAATCGTATTACTTTTCTTACTTTGTACCACCAGTCAAACAAATTGTCAATCCGCTTTTTCGTTTTTTGTGCAAGTCAAAAGTTATGTAAACCAAAACGGGCAAAAAAACGATCCCCTGCCGCCCGGCAGGGGATCTGTTGCATATGAGATAACTTAGAGCGCCTCGACGTCCTTAATGAAAGCCTGGATCGCATCTTCCGGAACGAGCTTCTTGCTGCGAACGAGATCGACGATGTCACCGACGGTCTTCTTGTAGAAGAGCTTCAGGGGATACTTGGTCAGAGACGGAACCGTCTTCATCATGACCTCTTTGCCGTTCATGTCCTCGATAAACGTCTTAACACTCAGCGTTTTGTAATCCATGATATGTTCTCCTTTCAATTTTGAGCACACCGGCCATTTTTCAATCTGGAATGGCCTTCTGTTCAAAGATTAACGCTTTTTGGTGATTTTGTCAAGTATAACGTGTAATTTTCTCGGTCTAGCCGTCATTTTTTATCCAATAGCCAACACAACGTTGTGTAATATTTGCGCATATCCAAAAAATTGTGTGACAGGCAAGTGTACTTGCAGCCGCCGAATAGAATAGCCTCAGGCAGAAACGGAGGGCTGAAAATGCTGTACAGTACCCTGATGCTGATGATGAGCAGTGCATTTCTGATGCTGCGCCTGACCCCCGGCGGCTCCTTCCCGCGCCCGCTGAGCGAGGCCGAGGAGCGCAAATATCTCGACGCCTGGCTGCAGGGCGACCTGGAGGCGCGCAACGTGCTCATTGAACACAACCTGCGGCTGGTGGCGCACATCATCAAAAAATACTACACGCACTATGACGACACGGACGACCTGATCTCCATCGGTACGATCGGGCTCATTAAGGGCATCAACACCTACCGGCCCGACAAAGGCGTGCGGCTGGCGACATATGCCAGCAAATGCGCCGAAAATGAGATCCTGATGTATTTCCGCAGTACGCGCAAGAATGCATCGGAAATGCTGCTCTCGGACGTGCTCGACACGGACGGCGACGGCAACAGCCTGTCGCTGATCGACATTCTGTCCGAGGACGACGACATGGACGAACAGCTCCAGGCGGACGAGGTCAGTCTGGAGCTGCAGCGCTGCATCGATAATGTGCTCGATGCACGCGAGGCGGAGATCATCCGCCTGCGCTACGCCATCGGCGGCGGCGAGGCAATGACGCAGCGCGAGACCGCACAGCGCTGCGGCATCAGCCGGTCGTATGTTTCACGCATCGAGAAAAAGGCTATTGAAAAGCTGCGTGCCGCGCTGCAGGCCGACGGTTACTGACCGCCCGCAGCCGTGTTTGCATTGACAAAGGGCGCGAAACACGGTAAAATTGCGGCGAAATGACAGGAGATGATACCATGGCGGAACAGGATCACAACACGCTGGTGCACACGCACGTGGACGAGAACGGCAACGTCATCACCCACTGCCACAGCGGCGAGGGGCACACACACGCGCACCCGCACACCCACACGCAGACCAAGGCGGTCATCAATCGCCTGGCCCGCGCGATCGGCCACCTGGAGTCGGTCAAGCGCATGGTAGAGGACGGACGCGACTGCGCTGAGGTGCTCATCCAGCTTGCGGCCGTGCGCTCGGCGCTCAATAACACCGCAAAGATCATCCTGAAAGACCACATCGACCACTGCCTGGCCGACGCCGTGGAGACCGGTGACCAGCAGGCCATCGATGAGCTGAATCAGGCGATCGAAAAATTCATGAATTGACGCATAGCAGCGCATCCCTCCGCTTATCCGGCGGGGGGATGCGTTTATTCTGCTTTCTATCACAAAGGACGCCCGAACGGGCGTCCTTTTGCGTAATTACAAGGTTTACGTTTTGTCTACCGAGAGGACCGCACCGGTCTGCTGATCGACGATCACGACATAATGCGGGTGGAAGTAGTACACCGTCGTGAGCGTCACGCGGTAAACCGGCTGCGCACCGCTCTCGTCGAGCTGGACATCCCACGCGGCGAGATCACGCTCCGAGATTCCGGCCGCCGCAATGGCGATCTTCAGCGCCTGCTCCTGTGTGACCGGGCCCGCAGGCGGTGTCGGCGTCGGAGTGGGCGTCGGCGTCGGTTTCGGGGTAGGCGTCGGAGTAGGTATCGGCATCGGGGTGGGCGTCGGCGTCGGAGTGGGCGTCGGTGTCGGCGTCGGCGTCGGCGTCGGGGTGGGCGTCGGCGTCACAGGCAAGTTCGGATTGGGTTGAACCGTCGGCGGCACCGGGATGATCTCCGTTTCCTCCGGCTGCTTCGGCTCGTCCCCCGTCAGGCGGCAGACCTCCGCCGTCTCGGCATCGACACTGCACACATAGTTCCGCTCGCCATCCGAGAGTGCGAACTCCATGACCATTTCCCCGTCGATGAGTGTGAAGCGCATACTGGCCTGCGTGACATCGTCCGCAGTCAGGCCGCAGCGCTCCAGCGCCGCCTGCAGCGCCTCGTTATACGGAATGTAGGCGCCGGTGCTGGCAGCACCGATCGACGCCATACCGGAAAATGCCACGTCATTGGAGGCCGCCAGAATGTTCAGATCGTTGATCGGCAGGCTGACCAGCTCCTCGCCGGAAAGGTCCTGCACCTGGTCGCTGATCTGCCGGATCAGCATTGCCTTGCCGGCGCTGACACCCGCGGCAGAGGCATAAGCCTCCAGCTCCGGATCCACCTCCAGCACCTGAGCAAGGACCGCAGGATCCATGCCGCAATCCGTCTGGGCGCTTTCCACGGCCGCAGCCAGCCGGTCGCGCAGACGCGCATCGCCCTTGCCGGCCTCGACCGTCACGAGGACGGAGTTCGTATCTGCCGATAGATAGCCATCTGTCTGCATTGCGGCGACGATCTCGTCCGCCGCCGTCTGCAGGGACTGATTGCGCAGTTCCAGATCGTCGAGTACGAACTGGGCGTCCGGGTTGCACGCGCGTGCAGACAGGACGCGGCCGAACTTGTTGACCGTCAGCTCGATGCTGGGGTTGGCATCGAGCGTAGCGACGCCGCCGGGCACCTGCGTAGCATACAGTCCGCCGCCGAGCACGGCCAGGAAGAACACCGCCGCCGCCGCGACCCAGCGCTTCCACGCGCCGCGGCGACGTCCGCGCTCCGGCATCGGGACGACCTTCTCCTCCTCCGGCTGCTGCGCCGGGGCCTGCACACGCGCCAAGATGGCGCTCCAGCAATCCGGCGTCTCGGCAACGACCTCGGTCCGCAGCTGTTCCAGCAATTCCTTATCGGTCAAGATCGTCACCTCCCATCGAATTGCGCAGCTTTCCAAGCGCACGGTTATAGCGAGAAATGGCTGTTGCCTGCGGGATCCCCAGCAGGTCAGCAACTTCTCTGTGCTTGAGCCCGGACAGCGCATGCAGCATCACGATCTGCCGCTCGCTGTCTGTGAGCGTATGTAGCACTTTCTCAAGCACCATATGATTCTCTGTCACCTGATAGGCATCATGCGTATCTTCCACATGAAACAGCTCATCAAAAGACAGGTTCTTGTTTTCCGCCTTGCGCAGGCGCATCAACGCCAGGTTGCGCGCGATCGTCAGCAGCCACGCCATCGGTTTGCCCGACGGCTGATAGCCCGGTGCCGACTGCATCACGCTCACAAACGTGTCCTGCATCACATCCTCGGCCGCCGTCGGATCCCGAAGGATGGACAGCGCAAAGCCGTAAATGGAAGCGGACGTCTGGCGATACAGCGTTTCCAGCGCAGCGGTGTCACCCCGCGCGATGCGCAGGATGAGCGCATCATCCGGCGGTCGGCCATCAGCCGCACATACACCGGAGACGTGCTTGTCGTCATTTCGCATATTTGATTACCCCACATGAGAATAATGCCTGAAAACAAAATTTAATGCATAAAAAACAATTTTCCGCAAACTTTCTTCTCAAAAAATTCGTTTCCCGGCCGCGCGTTCTTCTTAACGAATCAGTTTACGTGAAAAAAACCGGTTTGTAAAGCGATTTACCACAATTTGCGTCCATTTGCGCAGAATTTACGTCTCCGTATCCGGCGGCGCCGTTGCCTCAAGTGCGTGATTGAGCACCACGCCCAAAATGAGCAGCAATCCGAACGCCTGGAACCAGAACAGCAGGATCACGACCGAGGCGAGAGATCCATACACAAGTGAATATTTTGTGCTGCGGCCGATCAGCCACGACAGCAGGATACTCATGCACACGATCGCCACGGCGGAAAACACCGCCCCCGGGAGCACCCGGTGCTGCGGCCGGCGCGGCGTTGTGAGCCGGTAGAGGATGAGGATCATCATCAGCAGGATGGCAAACAGGATCAAAAACCGCAGCCACGTCCACGACCAGACGATGCTCACATGCGGCAGCAGCGCATCGAGCCAGAGCAGGAAATGCTTGCCGGTCAGCATGAGCAGGATGCACAGGTACAGTACCAGCAGAAACGCCACGGAAAAAATCACGCTCACGATCGTACTGTGCACAATGCCGAAGCGCTTGGCGCCGTGGATCTCGCCGACGATGGCGGCCATGGCGCGGAAAGCGGCCGACGCGCTCGTGATCATGACCAGCAGGGCGGCAAAGAACATGACCTCGCTCGTGTTGCCGGACACGTAGGTCAGAAACTCCGACACGAGCGTCTGCGTCTCGCGCGGGAGCACGAGCGTCTCGACGATGCGCAGCACGGCAGTCGGATCGCGCAGGATGAGTGCGAGCAGGTCGTACATGCAGATAATGGCCGGGAACAGTGCCATGACCATGCAGTAGGCGAGCTCGGCCGCCGAGCGCGTCACGCGCCGGGCAAGAAACGTGTCCGCCATGGATATCAGAACTCGGGTAATGCGCCAGTTTTTCAAGCGGCTGCCTCCTCCGGTGGAATGCAAAAACCGCCTTCACAGGAGCGAAGGCGGTTTGCGTCAAAAAATGTCGAATTACTTGGAATTGAAGATCTTGAAGATGCTGTCAAACGGGTCTTCCTCCGCGGGAGCGGCCGCGTCCGCAGCCGGGGCAGCGGCCGGGGCCGGCGTCACCGGAGCGGCCGGGGCAGCCGGAGCGGCAGCCTTGGCAGCGGTGGAAGCGGCCGTGTAGAGACCGGCGGCGGGAGCCTGCGCCGGAGCGGCGGTCTGCTCGGCCTGCGCCTTGCCCGGCTCGTCGAAGCCGGTGGCGATGACGGACACGCGGATCTCGTCGTCGAGCGAGGGATCGAAGCTCGCGCCGAAGATGATGTTGGCGTCCGGGTGCGCAGCCTCCTGAACGAGGTTTGCAGCCGTCTCGACATCCTCCAGGCCCATATCCTCGGAGCCGGTGATGTTGATGAGCACGCCGCGCGCGCCGTTGATAGACGTCTCCATGAGCGGGCTCGCCACGGCCATGCGGGCGGCGTCCTCCGCCTTGCCCTTGCCGGCGGCGCGGCCAACGCCCATGTGGGCGAAGCCGGCGTCCTTCATGACGCAGGTGACGTCCGCAAAGTCGAGATTGATGAAACCGGTGTTCTTAATGAGGTCCGAGATGCTCACGACGGCCTGACGCAGGACATCATCCGCGATCTCGAAAGCGTTGGCCAGCGTGACCTTCTGGTCGGTGGCGAACTTCAGGCGGTCGTTCGGGATGATGAGCAGGGAGTCGACCTTGCCCAGCAGCTCGTTGATACCGACCATAGCCTGATCCATGCGGCGCTTGCCCTCAAACTTGAAGGGCTTGGTGACGACGCCGACGGTCAGGATGCCGGCCTCGCGGGCGATGTCCGCGATCGTGGGCGCCGCGCCCGTGCCGGTGCCGCCGCCCATACCGGCGGTGATGAAGACCATGTCCGCATTCTCCAGGCTCTTGGCGATGTTGTTGCGGCTCTCCTCGGCGCTGCGCTTGCCGACATCGGGATCGCTGCCGGCGCCCTGACCATGGGTCAGCTTCTCGCCGATCTGGATCTTCTGATCCGCGCTGGAGACGGCCAGAGCCTGCTTATCTGTATTGACAGCCACGTACTCAATTCCCTGAGTGCCGGACTTAACCATGCGGTTTACGACGTTGTTGCCGGCCCCGCCGACGCCAACGACTTTGATGGTGACGACATTTTCCGGACCGGACTCGGTAGCAAAGGACATATTCGGTTCCTCCCTGTTGTTTCTATTTGTATCGGCAGCCGGCGCGTGCGCGCTCTGAGAGCCGTTTTTTGGCGGGTTTCGCTTCTGTTTGTTCTTATTCTTTCCCATTTTATATCGTTTTCCTTATCAGGTCAATCTTTTTTTGTGAACAATCAGCCGGGGCTGAAATGCGCGCGTTTGTCAATCGACAGGTCGATGGTGCCGGCGTCGCTGTCCGTGAGCTGGGAGACCGCGCTCTGCAGCATACCGAATTTGTACTCGACATTTTCATTTGCGCCGAGGCGCACCGTGAACCGCCCGTCATAGGTAAAGCCGGGGTTGGACGCATCCGACAGGTCGATGACCGTGACCTTGGACGCCATGTTGCGCGTGAGCAGCTGGCCGAGGATCGCCGCCAGATATGTGACCTTCGGCGCGTCGGCCTCGCCGGCATTGAGCACCTCGCCGACCTTCGGTTCGACCGGCGTGATGCCATCGACCCGGGCAAGACCGGTCAGCTCGCTCTCCGTGACGGACTTGAGCAGCTTGCAGTTCTGGTCCACGACCCAGTAGCCGTCGTCCGCTTGGACATAAGCCATGGCGCTGCTCTCCTGGATCGTGATCGTGACACGGTTTGGCAGCGCGCGCGTGACCTTCGCTTTGTCCACATACGGCAGCTTGCTGAAGATACGGCTGGCAGCCGAGAAGCGGTTGATGAAAAACAGATTGTCGCCCGTGCCGATACCGGAGGCCTCGACGACCTCTTCGGCCGTGTAGATGGAGTTGCCCACCACCTCGACCTTGGCGACACGGAAAAATACGCTCATGCCCAGGACGAGCGCCGCGCAGATCAGCAGAAAGATCAGCGGCTGCAGCAGCGACCTGCCCCGGCCGCCGGACGGGCGGCGGGGTCGGCGCGCGCGGCGCGGCCCGGGCTGCTTCGATTGTTTCATAGGCAGGTGATTCCTTTCACTGCGGCGCCACGCAGCGCACGTCGGCCCCAAGCGCCGACAGGCACGCATCGAAGCGGTCATAGCCGCGGTTGATATAGCCGTTGTCGAGGATCTCGGTCTCGCCCTCGGCGGAGAGGCCGGCCACAATCATGGCCGCGCCGCCGCGCAGGTCGCTCGACGTGAGCGGCGCGCCGGTGAGCCGGTCGACGCCGGTGACATACGCCACGCGCCCCTCGATGCTGACGGCCGCACCCAGGCGCCGGAACTCCTCGGCATGACGATAACGGTTGGTGAAGATGTTTTCGGTGAACACCGTGGTGCCCTTCGCCTTGAGGCAGGCCGCCATGAGCGGCGGCTGCGCATCCGTGGGAAAGCCCGGATATGGCTGCGTGACGACCGGCCGCGGCGCCGTGAGCCGCCCGGTCGACGTCAGGCGCACAGTGGACGCCGTTTTGATTATAGCACACCCCGCCTCGGAAAGCGAGTCCAGAACGGTCAAAAAGTGGTCCGGGTCGACGCCCTGCAGCTCCACATCGCCGCCGCAGGCGGCTCCGGCGCACAGAATCGTCGCCGCAACGATGCGGTCCGGCATGATCGTGTGCTCTACAAACGGCTGCGGCCGGAAACCGCTGACCGTGACCGTCGACGTGCCGGCGCCGGAAATATCCGTGCCCAGCTTGCGCAGGTAGCACTGCAGATCGAGGATCTCCGGCTCGCGCGCAGCGTTGCAGATGACCGTCTCCCCCACCGCCGCGCAGGCGGCCAGCATGGCGTTTTCCGTCGCGCCGACGCTCGGAAACGGCAGCAGGATGCGCCGCCCCTTCAGCTCGTGCGCGCTGCAGACGATGTCCCCGCCGCGCTCCGTGACCTCCGCGCCGAGCGCACGCAGTGCGTCGAGGTGCAGATTCACAGGCCGCGGGCCAAGCTCGCACCCGCCCGGCATGGACAGGCTCGCCGTCCCGAAGCGCGCAAGGATCGCGCCGAGAAAAATGACCGAAGAGCGCAGCTCCCGCATGAGATCGTGCGGGATAAAGTCGCGGTTCATGCCGCGGGAATCGATGCGCACCGTGTCCCCGTCGCGCTCCGCCGTGCAGCCGAGATGGCGCAGGATGCGCAGCGTGATCGTCACGTCCTTCAGGTCGGGCACGTTGTGCAGAACCGTCTCACTGCCGGTGAGTACGGATGCCGCCATGATCGGCAGCACCGCATTCTTGGCACCCTGCACCCGGGTGCTCCCGGTCAGTCTGTTTCCGCCGTAAATGTGCCATATGCTCATAATCTTTCCTCCGCACAGCAAATTCATGCCATCCTATGCAGAGAAACGCGAGATTGTCATTTTCCGTGTCGGTCGGCCAGCTTCAGCACCAGATCGGCAATGCGCTCGGCAGCGTCGGCAGTGCCGGCGGCGCGCATGTTCTCCGCCATCTGCGCAAGCTGCGCGGGGTCCGAAAGCAGGTCGCTGACGAGGTTATACAGATCATCCGCCGTGAACGCGCCCTCGAGCAGCACCTTGGCCCCGCCGGCGTGCTCGAGCACGCGCGCGTTTCGTTCCTGGTGGTTGTTCGTGACGTTCGGCGACGGGATGAGGATCGCGGGCTTGCCGATGCACGTGAGCTCCGCGAGCGTGGACGCGCCCGCGCGGCAGAGCACGAGGTCGGCCGCATCCATCACCAGCGGCATGTCGTAAATATACGGCCGCACGTCCATGCCGTGCACAGCGAGATCAGCCGGGCACTTTTCGAGCAGGGCCGTGTGCATCTTCTCATAGCCGTTGCGCCCGGCCGAATGGATGAGCGCAAACGGTGCGTCCGTGACGGCGGCGCGCGTGATGAACGCCGTCATGACCTCGTTCATGTACGATGCGCCGAGCGAGCCCCAGACCGACACGACCAGCGGCTTGTCCGGGTCGAGTCCGAGCTGGCGCTTGGCCTCCGCCTTGGAGCAGGCCGTGAACGCACCGCGCACCGGCGTGCCGGTGACGACGACCTTTTCCTGCTCGCTGTAGTGCTGCTTGCTCTCCTCGAAGCCGACGAGAATGCGGTCGACCGCGCCGGCAAGCATCTTCGTCGTCAGGCCGGGCACGGCGTTGGATTCATGCACGATGGTCGGGATACCGAGCTGCGCCGCTGCCTTGAGCACGGGGTAGCAGACATAGCCGCCGGTGCCGATGGCGATGTCGGGCTTGAAGTCCTCGATGATCTTGCGCGCGTCTTTCGTCGCCTGCCGCGCATTGTGCAGCGAGCGGAAGTTATACGCGATCTCCGATGGCTTGAGGCTACGGTGGATGTTCGTGACCTCCACGGTCACGATGTCGTAGCCCGCGCGCGGGACGAGGTCCGTCTCCATCTTGCCGTTGGCGCCGACGAAGAGGATGCCGCAGTCGGGCATCCGGTCGCGCAGGATGCCCGCAACCGCGAGCGCGGGGTTGATGTGGCCTGCGGTGCCGCCGCAGGTAAAGAGAAAGTTCATAGCAATGCCTCCAGGATCAAAAAAACGGAAATCTGGCAGTCCGCGCCGAAAGCCGCCGCGGGCTGCCGGATATGCTTTACAAAATCAGGTGCTAGCGCGCTTTTTTCGTCGGAATGTCGCGCGATATGCTTAGAATAATGCCCATTTCACCGAGCTGCATGAGCAGCGCCGTGCCGCCATAGCTGAAAAACGGCAGCGAGATGCCCGTACAAGGGATGAGGTTCGTGACGACCGCGATGTTCAAAAACACCTGGATCGACAGCAGCGTCGTGATGCCGACGCCAACGAGGAAGCTGTAGCGGTCGGGCGAATGCGCAGCAATCCAGTAGCCGCGGCAGATGAGCAGCGCAAACAGGATCAGGATCGCGATGGCGCCGACATAGCCGAGCTCCTCGCAGACGATGGAAAAAATGTAGTCATTGTGCTCCTCTGGCAGATAGAGGTACTTCTGCCGGCTCTGGCCAAGGCCGAGGCCGAGAAAGCCGCCCGAGCCGATGGAATACAGCGACTGCACGATTTGATACCCGGCAGCGCTCGTATCGGCAAACGGGTCGCGCCACGACACGATGCGCTTGTGCACATAGGGCACGAACTTGCCCGCGATCAGCAGCAGCGCGCCCGCGCCGCCCATACCGATGAGCAGGTACGAGAGCTTGATGCCGCCGACAAACATCATCACGATCGCCAGCGCCATGATGATGATCGACGCCGACAGATGCGGCTCGAGCATGAGCAGGATGACGATGCCACCGGTGATGACCATGAACGGCACAACGCCGTAGCGGATCGTCTGCATCTGGTCTTTGTATGTGCAGATCATGCTCGAGAAAAACAGCACGACCGCGATCTTTGCGATCTCCGACGGCTGAAACGTCGTAAAGCCGAGACTCAGCCACCGGCGCGCGCCGCCGCCGACCACACCGATGTGCGGGATCCAGACGATGGCGAGCAGGAAAATACTCACGCCCAAAAGCAGCAGCGACCAGCGGCGATACGTCGCCATGCGCACGCGGGAAAACAGGATCATACCCACGACGCCGGCAACGGCGAAGCCCGCCTGCCGGACGAAATAATACGTCGGCGACTTGCCCTGCGCATAGGCGCGGGCAAAGCTCGACGAGAGCACCATGATGACGCCGATCGCCAGCAGCAGCAGCGTGAGCACGAAAAACGGCAGGTCAAAGCTGCCGCGCTTCGGCCCGGCAGCCGCGCCCGAGCGGTGCGCGGGAAGTCTCAGATCGGAAATATTCATGCAAGCACCTCCCTGCACCGCGGCGCATGTCTCACACGCCGAAGCGGTGGAACACGCCGATAAACGACAAAACTGCAAACAGCACCGTCACGCCGGCAAACAGCGCCACGATCTGCGTTTCTTTCCACTTGTGGCCCGTCCAGCCGCCCATCTCGAGATGGTGGTGGAACGGGGACATCTTGAACACGCGCTTGCCGTGCGTGAGCTTAAAGTAGCCGACCTGGATGATGTCCGACAGGGCCTCGATGATGTACATGATGCCGAGCGTCACGAGGATGAGCGGCATATCGTAGGCAAAGGCCAGCGCCGCGACCGCGCCGCCGAGAAAGAGCGAGCCCGTGTCACCCATGAACACCTTCGCCGGGTAGAAATTATAGATCAAAAAGCCCAGCAGGCCGCCGGCAATGCCGGAGGCGAACACGCCGAGGGACAAAAAACGCTCGCCCCAGAGGATGGAGATGACGGCGAAGAAGATGCACACCGGCATCGTCGTGCTCGCGGCGAGGCCGTCCACGCCGTCGGTGAGGTTCACGGAGTTGACCGTACCGACGATGACGAAGGCGGCGAAGATCACATACAGCGGCTCGGAGATCGGCACCGTCTTGTTCCAGAACGGGATGTACAGGCTGTCGAGCGCGACATAGCCGAAGCGGCGCATGAGGAAAATGAACGCCACGGCCGCCGCCAGCTGCAGCAGCAGCTTCTTGCCGGCCGTCAGGCCGAGATTCTGCTTTTTCTTGAGCTTTTCATAATCGTCCAGAAAGCCGATTGCGCCGAACACGAGCGCGAACGCCAGACAAAACAGGTGGCCGTATTCGCCCTCGGCCATGCATTCAAAACCGACCGACAGGCACACGACCGCGATCGCGGCGATGAACATCAGCCCGCCCATGGTGGGCGTGCCCTGCTTGGACATGTGCCACGTGGGGCCGTTTTCCTTGATGCTCTGGCCCGCCTTGATGCGTTTGAGATACGGGACCAGAAAAAATCCGACGACGGCCGACACCGCAAACGCGATGACGAACGCCAGTATCAGCTTCAGTGTCATTTCTCTCTCTTCCTCTTCTCGAGTATTTCGGCAACGATCTCGCGCTCGTCCATGTGCACTTTCGTCTTGCCGATGATCTGGTAATCCTCATGCCCCTTGCCGCAGAGGATGATGACATCGCCGGGGCAATGGTTCTCGATCGCGTAGGCGATGGCCTCGCGCCGGTCGGGCCGCACGACATAGGGTGTGCGCGTCTCCTTGAGGCCGGGGAGGATGTCGGCAATGATCGCCTCCGGATCCTCCGTGCGCGGGTTGTCGCTCGTGACGATGACAAAGTCCGCCTTCTGGCCCGCGATGCGGCCCATCTTCGGGCGCTTGCCGCGGTCCCGGTCGCCGCCGCAGCCAAAGAGGAATACGAGCCGCGCGGGCGCAAACTCGCGCACCGTCGTGAGGATGTTGTCAATGGCATCTGGCGTGACGGCATAGTCGATGAGAATGGTGTAGTCCCCGTCGGTCTCGAGCACCTCGGCGCGGCCCTTGACGGGCTTTGCCGTGTCGAGCGCGGCCGAGCAGTCGTCGAGCGATATGCCGAGCGCGCAGGCGCAGGCAATGACGCTCAGCGCATTGTAGACCGAGAACATGCCGGGGATGCCGAGACGCATGCGCGCGATCGCATCGCCGTGCATGGCGACAAAGCGCACGCCGGACGCGCTCAGGCGGATATCCTTGGCCACGAGGTCGGCGTCGTTGCGCTTGGCAGAGTAGGTGTGCATCGGGCATTTGGTGCGCTCGATCATGACGTGCGCCCACTCGTCGTCAGCATTGACGATGCCAACATCGCTCTGCGCGAACAGCAGCGCCTTGGCCTCGGCGTAGGCCTCCATGGTCTTATGGAAGTCCAGATGATCCTGCGACAGGTTCGTGAAGATGCCCACCCGGAAGCGGATGCCCTCCACACGGTGCAGCACCAGCGAGTGGGACGACACCTCCATGACCGCGTGCGTGCAGCCGGCGTCGGCCATTCGGCGCAGGAGCTTTTGCAGCTCATAGGCGTCGGGTGTGGTGTGCTCGGTGTGCAGCACCTCATCGCCGATGATGTTCGCATTCGTGCCGATGAGGCCGACCTTCGTGTGCAGGCACTGCTCAAGCATGTGTTTGATGAGCGTGGTGACGGTGGTTTTGCCGTTCGTGCCGGTCACGCCGATCATGGTCAGCTCGCGCGACGGGTTATCAAAAAATTCGCAGCAGATGCGCGAGAGCGCAAGGCGGCTGTCAGCCACGAGGATATACGGGATATCGACCTCCGGCCGCTTCTGGCAGAGCACGACGGCGGCGCCGCGCTCGACGGCAGCGCCGATGAACCGGTGCCCGTCGGACTCATACCCGCAGACGGCGGCAAACAGGTCGCCGGGCTGCGTGGTGCGCGAGTCGAAGCTGATATCCCGGATGTCCAGCTCCGGATCGGCGGTGCATGCGCACACATCCAGAACGGACAGCAGTCGCTTGAGTTTCATAAAGGGTACCTCCGTTGTTCGTCAGTATCGTCCCAACATGCCCGAATCGGTCGTCACGAGCGTGACCTCCACAACCGTGCCGTGTTTGAGCTCGGTCCCGGCGGCCACAGCCTGCCCGGAGATCTTCTGGGAGGCGGTGTCCGTGATGGAGCTGTTGGTCTTGATATACAGGCCCAGCGCAGCCATGCGGTCGCGGGCCGTTTCATAACTCAGGTTGGTCAGATCGGGCATGGTTTCCTTGTCGCCCGATGGCTCCTTGCCGGCATAGAGCAGGATGGTGCTGCCGTTGGCCACGACCGCGCCGCTGCCCGGCAGCTGCGCCGTGACAGTGCCGCCGTCGCCGTAGACGCGCGCCTGCAGGCCGAGCTCCGCGAGCGCGGCCTTCGCCTGCTCGACGGACAGGCCGGTCACGTTCGGCACGGTCTTATCCATGTGCGTCTTTTCCGTCTCGGAGTACGACGGCTCCACGCCGAGGTATGGCAGGATATCCGCCATCATTTTGCCGACGGTGGGCGCGGCCATCTGGCCGCCGCTGATGTAGATGCCGGTGCTGTTGCTCGGCGTGTCAAGCAGCACAAGGATGACGATCTGCGGGTCGTCCGCCGGGGCAAAGCCGATGAACGAGACAATGTACTCCTTCGCGCCGCCGGCCGCGTCCTGCGCGACCTTTTCCGACGTGCCGGTCTTGCCGCCGATACGGTAGCCGGCGACGTAGGCGTTCTTGCCGGTGCCGTCGACGGGGTCGCCGACGACCTGCTCGAGGATCTGGCGCACGGTAGCGCTCGTCTGCTCGCTCACGACCTGGCGCACCACGGTCGGCGAATTGGACACGACCGCCTCCCCGTCGCTGTTGACGACGCTCTTGACAACATACGGCTTCATGAGATAGCCGCCGTTGACGCAGGCGCTGACCGCCGTGATGAGCTGCAGCGGCGTGATCGTAAACGTCTGGCCGAAGGAGGCCGCCGCGAGCTGGGAGAGGTTCTCCGGATCGTAGAACGTGTTCTGACTCCACCAGATGCTGCCGCTCTCGCCGGACATGTCGATGCCGGTCTTGGCCGTGAGGTTGCTGTCCACGTTATTGGTCAGGTTCAGAAAACCGAACGCCTCGGCGTACTTGTAGAACGTGCGCGCGCCGACGAGCTGCCCGATCTGCACGAGCGCCACGTTGCACGAGTGCTGGATGGCCTGCGTGAGGTTCTGGCTGCCGTGGCCGGTCGTCTTCCAGCACTTGAGGGGGTCGGTACGGCCGAGCACGTTCGTGCTGCCGCCGCAGTAAAACGACGAGTTTTCATTGACCACGCCCTCTTCGAGCGCCATGGCCAGCGTGATGATCTTGAACGTCGAGCCGGGCTCATAGGTGTCCGACAGGGCCTTGTTGCGCCACTGCTTCGCCTGCGCAGCGGAGAGCAGCTCGGCCTTCTTGTCTGGGTCGGTCTCGGCGTCGATGGCCTCCTGATCCTTGTCGCTGACCTTCTGATAATCGTTGAGGTCAAAGTTGCCGAGCGAGACCATGCCGAGGATGGCACCGCTGTTGGGGTCCATGGCGATGGCCGCCGCACCGTTTTGCACGTCGTAGTCCTCGACCGCCTGCTGCAGGTGCTTTTCGAGATAATACTGGATGGTGGCGTCGATGGTCAGGTTCATGTCGTTGCCCTTCGTCTCGTCGTAGTAATCCTCGTAGTTGACAAAGAGCATATCCGTGCCGCGGTTGTCCGTCGCGCGAATGATGCGGCCGGTGCTGCCGGTCAGATAGCTGTCATAGCGCTGCTCGAGGCCGTAACGCCCCTCGTTGTCCTGCCCGACGAAGCCGATGACGTGCGCGGCGAGACTGCCGTAGGGATAATAGCGCTTCGTGTCCGGCTCGATCTTGACGCCGATGAGCTTATTCTCTTTTTTGAACGCGCGCACCTTTTCCGATACGTCCGGCTCGACCTTGCGCTTGACGACCTCATACCAGCGGTCGGTGTTTTTCGTCATAGCCAGGATCTTGTTATAATCGACGTCGAGGATCTCGGAAAGTTCGCGTGCGATCAGCTGCGGGTCCTCTTTGTTCTTGGCAATCTCGGCCGGGCTGATGAAGATCGTGTCGACCGAGGCGTTCATGGCCAGGATCTTGCCGTTCGTGTCATAGATCGCGCCGCGCGAGGCCGTGATCTCCGTCTCGCGCACCTGCTGGTCAATTGCCATTTTTTCGTACTCGTCATGGTGTACGATCATGACGTTGAACAGCTTGATGCCAAGGACAGCAAATGCAAGGATGCCGCACACAATCAAAAGGAAGCGTGTGCGGCGGAGCATCATGATATTCGGTGTTTTGGTACTTGCACGAAAGGGCACGCGGTTGTCCCGGCGCCCGGAAGGTTCATTCGCCATGTCTGTCTCCTTGTTCCTGCGGGGATAGTTCTATCATACAGGCTGGCTCATCGAAAATATTCCAAAATGGATGAGAAGAAATCGCCGAGACGGTCGGCCAGACTCAGCGGCTCGGCCGCGCTCTGGTCGAGGACCACCGCCGTGTCCGCGGCGTCGCTGCTGCTGATGTAATAGAGCTGGTCGCTGCGCGGCTTCTGCATGCCGAGCTCATGAATGGCGTAATCCTCGATCTCCGTGAGGTTGAACGCGCTCTCATAGTCGATGCGAAGACGCGTCTGCTGCTCCTGCAGCTCGGCGTACTGATCCTCGAGCGCCGAGACCTCCGCCGACGCCTGCGAGAGCTGCACACGCGCGACGAGTGAAACAATGATCAGCACGGCGGCGATGGCAAAGCCGAGCACGGCCAGTGGGGCGATTGCCTGCTTGGGCGTCGGAACGGACTCCGAGACGACGGCTTCCGTCGTCCGTGGGGCATGCGGCAGTTCTACAGGCGCACTGTACAGATACTCCTCGGCCGCGTTGCTGCGCAGGTCATACGCCGCGTTGCCGTCCATGCGCGCGGTATTCCGTTTTCTCGAAGCGGGAGATGCCATGGTCGGTTCCTTTCTCAGATGCGCTCCGCGACACGAAGTTTCGCGCTGCGGGCGCGTGGGTTGCACTCCAGTTCTTCCTCGCCGGGCAGGATCGGCTTGCGGGAGACGCTGCGCAGCGTCTGCACAAAGCCGCAGGTGCACACCGGCGCCTCACGCGGGCAGGTGCAGCCGTGCTCCCGCCGGGCGATGCCGGTCTTGACGATCCGGTCCTCAAGGGAATGAAAGCTGATGACACACAGCCGCCCGCCGACGCGGAGCTTGTCGGGTGCAGTGTCCATCATCTCGCGCACCGCCGCCAGCTCGTCGTTCACGGCGATGCGGATCGCCTGAAAGCTGCGCTTGGCGGGATGCTGTTTTTCGCGCAGCGCCGCGCCCGGCATGGCCGAGCGGATCACATCGACCAGCTCCAGCGTGGTCGCGATCGGCTGCTGCGCCCGGGCGCGCACGATCGCCCCGGCGATGCGAGGCGCGTAGCGCTCCTCGCCGTATTCATACAAAATGCGTTTGAGCTCGCCCTCCGGCCACTCATTGACGACGTTCCACGCGCTCAGACCGCTGGTCGCGTCCATGCGCATGTCGAGCGGCGCGTCGTGCATATACGAAAAGCCGCGCTGCGTCTCGTCGAGCTGCGGCGAGGAAACGCCGAGGTCGAAGAGCATGCCGTCCACGGCGTCGATGCCGAGGCGGTCAAGAATGGCGGCCGTGTCGCGGAAGTTGCCGTGCACGAGCTGCACACGGTCCCCAAACGGGGCCAGCCGCGCGCCGGCGCGCGCGATCGCCGTCTCGTCGCGGTCGATGCCGATGAGCGTTCCGGTCGTCAGGCGGCCGGCGATCTGCTCGGAGTGGCCGCCCATACCGAGCGTGCCGTCCACGTAGATGCCGTCGGGGCGGATATTCAGGTTCTCGATGCATTCGTGCAGCAGCACGGGGATATGTCCGGCGTCCATCAGAAATCCAGCTCCTCCATCACGGCGGCGATGTTCTCCGGCAGCGCCTCGAGCGGGCAGATCTCATCCCAACGCGCGCTGTCCCAGAACTCCGCGTGGTTGTTGCTGCCGACCACGGTGACGCTCTTGCTCAGGCCGGCGAATTCGCGCAGATGCTGCGGCAGGAGGATGCGCCCCTGGCCGTCAAGCTCGCAGCGGGCCGCATACGCAAACAGCGGACGCACCTTGCGCTGCTGTACATTGGACATGGCGGCGGCTTTCTCGGAGATGCCCTTCCAGTTTTCCTGACTGTAAGCCGACAGGCACTTCTCGGGCGAGACCGTCACATAGAACGTGTCGCCCAACTCTTCGCGGAGCTTGGCCGGGATGAACAGACGGCCTTTGGCGTCGAGCGTATGCTGATAGATGCCGGTCATGCTGCATCCCCCCTTCTCCGGAATCGTGCACTTTCGCGCCCCATGCGTGGGCTTTTGATGCTTTTTAAACCACTTCGCCCCACATGTAATCCTCATTATAGTGGCAGGTCAGGGAAATTGCAAGGAGAAATTCCCGCCAATTCCTTGTAAATTCCGACAATTCTGTCAATCCGCCCGTGGTTTTCCCGGCCACAAGCCTTTGCGTTTTTCGCCGGAAAAAGGAAAACAGCAGCACAAGATATGCCGGCATTGCACAAAAAAATCCCCGCCGGAAGCGCCAAACGCGCCCCCGGCGGGCAAAAATTTCGGCAAAACGCAAAACCGCCGCCGGGCAAGCCGGCGGCGGTACGGATATGCGGTTAAACGGCAGTCAGTTGTTTTCCTTGTCCGGGGTCTCCTCACCCTCGAAGCGGATCTCAGGCTGCTGGGCCGCAGGTGCGGCGGCTGCCGGTGCAGCCGTGCTGCCGGCGACGCCCTGGAACGCAGCGTGCGCCTGCTGCACATTGCCGAGTGCAGCAGAGATAGCCTCCTCCGTACGGCGCAGCGCCTCATCGCAGAACTGGCTCGAAGCGCGGCGCAGTGCGTCGGCCTTGGCCTGCGTGGAGGCAAGCATTTCATTGCTGCGGGCCTTGGCGATGCGCACGATCTCCTGATCGTTCACGAGCGCGCGGGCGCGCTCCTCGGCCTGATTGCGGATGCCCTCGGCCTCGCGCTTGGCGTTGTTGATGAATTCGTCGCGGGCGGAGACCAGGCGCTTTGCCTCGGAGAGCTCCACCGGCATGGCGGTCTTGATCTCATCGAGGATCTCAAGGACCTGGTCGCGCTCGACGATGCATTTTTCGTTGCCGAGCGGCACGCCCCATGCCTCCGACACCATGGTATAAAGCTGGTCAATGAGTTCCATGACTTCGTTGTCCATTTTGTTTCCTCCCAAAGCGTGTTCCGGCGCAGCCGGTGAAAAATGGTCTGGATTGGGTCACACGCCGCGCGTCGCGCGTTCGTGCACATCGTCAATGATCTCGCACGGCAAAAACGGCGTCAGATCCGCGCCGTAGCCCGCAAGCTCCTTGACGACCGACGAGCTGAGGAACGTATATTTCTGACTGGCCGTCAGAAACATGGTGTCCAGCTCGGGATTGATCTTCTTGTTGATGAGCGCCATCTGAAACTCGTTTTCAAAGTCCGTGTTCGCACGCAGGCCCTTGACGATGACCGCCCCCTCCGGGAAGGTCTTGGCGTATTCGGCGAGCAGACCGTCGAACGTGTCCACCTCCACATTGGGAAAGCGGCTGACAACGCGGCGTGCGAGCGCCACGCGCTCCTCGCGGGTGAACATGGGGTGCAGTTTGCCGGCGTTGGGCATGATACACACGACGACGCGCTCGAAAATGCCGGATGCGCGGCGGATGATGTTCAGATGACCGAGGGTAATGGGGTCAAAGCTGCCGGGGTAGATCGCTGTTTTCATGCGTGGGTTCCCTTTCCGTAGAGCGTAAGCTTGATCTTGCCGTAATTGCGCTCCGTGAGCAGATGATACGGCGGCTGGAGCTGCGGGAGCACCTTTTCGCGGCGGCTTTCACACACGATTATACCACCCTCAGCCAATATGTCAAACTGTACAACATTTTCAAGTGCTTTGTCAAGCAGTCCCGTATCATATGGCGGATCAAGAAAGATCAGGTCGAACTTTCCGCACGTGCGCAGGTAGCCGAGCGACTCGCCCTGCACGACGTCTCCCTGCAGGCGGCAGAGCGCGAGATTGGCGCGCACGAGCTGCACGGCAGCGCGGCTCTCATCGACGAACACGGCGCTGCGCGCGCCGCGGCTGAGCGCCTCGATGCCAAGCTGTCCCGTGCCGGCAAAGAGGTCGAGCACCCGCCGGCCCTCGATGTCGAACTGAATGAGGTTGAACATGGATTCCTTGACATTATCGGTCGTGGGACGGGTGGCCATCCCCTCCGGCTCGCGCAGCCTGCGGCCGCGGGCCGTGCCTGTGATCACGCGCATGGCGGTTCTCCTTTCGGGTGATAGTGGTCGTAGACCGCGCGGGCAACGCCCGCCGGGACGGCCGCGCACAGCTCCTCATATGAAGCCGCGCGGATGGCCTTGACGCTGCGGAACGTCTTGAGCAGCGCGTTGCGCCGCTTCTCGCCCACGCCGGGGATCTGATCGAGCTCGGACGAGAGACTCTCACGCCGCAGCCGGCGTTGATAGTCAATGGAAAAACGGTGCGTCTCCTCCTGGATGGTACCGATGAAGGCGAACACCGCGGGGTTGGCGGCGATGCCGATCTCATGCCCGCCGGGCGTGATGAGCGCGCGGGTGCGGTGGCGGTCGTCCTTGACCATGCCGAACACCGGCACCTGCAGGCCGAAGCCGTCGAGCACCGCCTGCGCAACCGCCGCGTGCTCGGCGCCGCCGTCGATGAGCAGCAGATCCGGCAGCGGGCAAAAGCCGGGGTCGCCGTCCACATAGTGCTGAAAGCGGCGCGTGACCGCCTCGTGCATGGATCCGTAATCGTTCTGCCCGTCCGTCGTGCGGATGCGGAACTTCCGGTAGTCCGACTTGCGCGGCCGCCCGTGCTGGAACACGGTCATACCGGCGACGATGCCGGTATCGCCGAGATTGGAGATGTCAAACGCCTCGATGCGCTCCGGCGGCGCGTCAAGCTCCAGCGCGCGCTGGAGCCATTCGAGCGTTTTGAGGCTGCGCTGCGCCTTCGTCGTCGCGATGAGGATCTCCTCGCGCGCATTGTTCGCCGCCATCTCCGTCAGGCGGCACTTGTCGCCGCGCTGCGGCACGGCGAGCGCGACCTTGTGCCTCGCCGCCTCGGTGAGCAGGCGCTCGAGCGCGTCCTGCCCCTCGAGCGCGCACGGCAGCAGCACCTGACGCGGGTAAGTGCCGCGGCCCTCATAATACTGCTGCACGAGCGCGGCGAGCGCCTCGCCGTCCGGCTCCATCGGCTCGTCGAGAAACGACTTGTCCTTGCCCGTGAGGTTGCCGTCCGTAAAGTGCAGCACGGTAAAGCAGCACTTGGCCCCGCGCTGAAAGCCGACGGCGTCCGTGTCGGAATAGGCCGTGGCGATGACGCGCTGGTGGTTCTGCAGGCCCTGGATGGCGCGCAGCCGGTCGCGAAGCGACGCCGCGTATTCAAACCGCAGCGCGTCGGCCGCGGCCTGCATCTGCTCGGTCAGTTCGGCCGTGAGCTCCGCCGTGCGGCCGTCGAGGATCATCTCCGCCTCGCGGATGGCCTTGAGATACTCTGCGCGTGTGACGTCCTTCAGGCAGTAGCCTGCGCAGGTGCCCATGTGGTAATTCAGGCACGGGCGGGCGCGGCCGATGTCGCGCGGAAAGCGGCGCGTGCACGTCGGCAGGCGCAGCGTCTTGCACACGGTGTCAATGATCTCGGCCGTCATGCTCCGGCCGCCGTAGGGGCCGAAGTACTTTGCGCCGTCCTTCTCCGTGCGGTTGACGAGGGAGAACGTCGGGTACGGCTGTGTCACGTCCAGACGCACGAAGGGGTAGCCCTTGTCGTCCTTGAGCAGAATGTTGTATTTGGGTTTGTGCAGCTTGATGAGCGAGTTTTCGAGCACGAGCGCCTCAAACTCGGACTGCACGACAATGACATTGAAATCCGCAACGTGCGCGACCATGGCCGCCACCTTCGGCAGGTGCTCGCCGCGAAAATAGCTCGTGACGCGGTTTTTGAGCGCTTTCGCCTTGCCGATGTAGATGACCTCGCCGTGCTCGTCGAGCATGATGTACACGCCCGGCAGCAGCGGGAGCATATTGGCCTTTTCGCGCAGCTGTTCGGGTCGGAGTTTTTCCATAAGCCTGCTCCTGCGGTGCCGAAAGAAATCTGCGGTCAGGAAAACAGGGGCGTGCTGAAGACACGCCCCTGTTTCGGTTTCATGTTGTTGGGATCACTCGGAAAAATCGGAATTGATCAGTGCGGTCAGGGTATCGATCGCTTCCTGCTCGTCGGCGCCGTCTGCCACGAGGGTGACCGTCGTGCCCTTCACGATGCCGAGCGACAAAACGCCGAGCAGACTCTTGGCGTTGACGCGTCTCTCGTCTTTTTCGATCCAGATGCTGCTCTTGAATTCGTTTGCCTTCTGGATGAAGAAGGTCGCGGGCCGTGCATGGAGTCCCACCTGGTTGTTGATGACTGCTTCTTTCGTGATCATTTTCTCCACTCCTTATGCACTATTATGCTTTTCCCATCTTATCAAAAACGCCCTGCATCGTCAACCGATTTTCACTTTTTCGTTGCTTTGCACAGCGTTTTTTCGCCGGTATTTTCCGATTTTATTTCAGTTCGACAACGGTCACGCCGCTCTCGCCCTCGCCATAGCGGCCGAGACGGTAGGACTTGACCGCCTTGTTTTTGCGCAGCGATTGCTGCACGGCGGCGCGCAGCGCGCCGGTGCCCTTGCCATGGATGATGGTGACCTTCTCGAGCTTGGCCATGACGGCGTTATCGAGAAAGCGCTCGGTCGCGGCGACGGCCTCCATCGTGTCCATGCCGCGCAGGTCGATCTCCGACTCGGCGGCCACATTGCGCAGACTGGCCGCGTGCGCGGCGGCAAACTTCTGCGCCTCGGGCTTCTCGTTTTCGAGCAGATACACGTCCTGCTCCTTGGCCGTCACGTTCATGATGCCCGCGCGCAGGCTCAGCGTCCGGTCGGCGGAGATGGCTGTGACAGTCGCCTTGATGTCACCCATCTTGCGCAGCTGCACGGTGTCGCCCACGCGCACCGGGCGGGCGGAGACTTTCTTCTCCTGCGTCTGGGGGTGCGCCGCGGCGGCGGCGGCGTCCTCGGCCACGTTCAGCTTGCGGCGCAGAGCGGCACGCGCATCGTTGGCGCGGTGATGGTCGGCGTCCGTCTTTTCCATTTTGCGCAGCGCGTCGAGCTCGCGCATCACCTCGTCCGCCGTCCGGCGGGCATCGCCGATGATGCGCTCGGCATCGCGGCGGGCCTTCTCGTCCGCCTTTTCCAGCCGGACGGAGAGCTCCGCCTGCAGGCGCTCGGACTTGCGGCGGGCGTCCTCCGCGGCACGCAGCTGACGCGCCGCCTCGGCGCGGTCGCGCTCCATGAGCTGGCGCACCTGCTCGAGCTTTTCGATGGTGGCCTCCATGCTCGCGCTCTCGGTGCTGACGCGGCTGCGCGCGTCGTTGATGATCTCCTGCGGCAGGCCCAGCCGCTCGGAAATGGCAAAGGCATTGGACTTGCCGGGAATGCCGATGAGCAAGTGGTACGTCGGGCGCAGGGAGTCCACGTCAAACTCACACGAGGCGTTCATGACGCCGGGCTGCGTGGTAGCGTAGACCTTGAGCTCCGTATAGTGCGTCGTGGCCGCGATGAGCGCGCCGCACTTGCGCCCGCGCTCGATGATGGCGATGGCCAGCGCCGCGCCCTCGGCCGGGTCCGTGCCGGCGCCGAGTTCGTCGAACAGCAGCAGCGACCGGTCATCGCAATCCTTGAGGATGCGCACGATGTTTGTCATGTGCGCCGAGAACGTGGACAGCGACTGCTCGATGCTCTGCTCGTCGCCGATGTCGGCCATGATCTCGTCGAACACCGGCATGGTGCTGCCGTCGGCGCACGGGATATGCAGACCGCACTGCGTCATCGCGGCGAGCAGGCCGATGGTCTTGAGCGTAACGGTCTTGCCGCCGGTGTTCGGGCCGGTGATGACGAGCGTGTCAAATTCGCCGCCGAGCGAAACGTCGATCGGCACGGCGGTGTCCTTCGGCAGGAGCGGGTGGCGCGCGCGGCGCAGCTGCAGCTGCTTATCCGTCAGCTCCGGCGCGATCGCGTCGAGCTGGTAGGCAAGCTTCGCCTTGGCAAAAATGAGGTCGAGGCGCACGAGCACGTCAAAGTCGCTCGAGATGTCCTCCCGGTGCGCGGCGCACTCAGCCGAGAGCTCGGCGAGGATGCGCTCGATCTCCGTCTTTTCGCGCGCGCGCAGCTCCCGCAGCTCGTTGTTCGCCTTCACGGCGGCCATCGGCTCGATGAACAGCGTCGCGCCGGAGGCCGACACGTCGTGCACGAGGCCGGGCACGGCGCCCTTGTGCTCCGCCTTGACCGGCACCACGTAGCGCTCGGAGCGCATGGTGATGATCGGCTCCTGCAGCGCCTTGGCATAGCTCGGCGAGGAGATGATCTTCTGCAGCGCGTCGTGCACGCGCGCGCTCGCAGCGCGGATCAACCGGCGGATGGACGCCAACTCGCTCGACGCGCTGTCGGCGATCTCGTCCTCACCGGTGATGGAGGTGAAGATCTTCTCCTCCAGAAAGCGGTTGGCCTGCAGAGCGCTGAAGAGATAGTCGATGCTCGTCTTGTCCTGCCGCTCGCCGGTACCGTAGCTGCGCACGCAGCGCGCCGCCTGCAGCACGCCCGCGATGTCCAGCAGCTCGCGCGTGTTGAGCGCGCCGCCCATGTCCGCGCGCTGCAGCGCTGCGCGCACGTCCTTCACGCCGGAAAACGACGGGCTGCCCTTGACGACCATCATCGACGCAGCGGCGCTCGTCTCGCCGAGGCGGGTCGCCACCACGGCGCGGTCGCCGCTCGGGCGCAGGGCCATGGCCTGCGCCCGGGCCGTCTCGCTCACGGCCTGCGCCGCCAGCAGCGCCAGCACGGCCGGCAGCTCCAGCGTCTGCAGGGATTTTTTTTAGGAATCCATAGGATGTCTCCTTTGCGGGGGAAAAATTCAAAAATCAGATGCGCGCGACGCCGCTCTCGCGCGCGGCCTGCGCGACCGCCGCGGCCACGGCCGGGCCGACGCGCGGGTCAAAGGCCTTGGGGATGATATAATCGGCGCACAGCTCTTCGGGCGTGATGAGCGCCGAGAGTGCGTGCGCGGCGGCGAGCTTCATGGGCTCGTTGATATCGGACGCGCGCACGTCGAACGCGCCGCGGAAGATGCCCGGAAAGGCCAGCACATTGTTGATCTGGTTCGGATAGTCGCTGCGGCCGGTGCTGACGACGGCCGCGCCCGCGGCCTTGGCTTCGTCGGGGAAGATCTCCGGCGTGGGGTTGGCGCAGGCAAAGACGATGGCATCGCGGTGCATGGTGCGCACCATGTCGCCGGTCAGCAAGCCTGGCTGCGACACGCCGATGAACACGTCCGCATCGCGGACGACGTCGGCCAGCGTGCCGGCCTGACGGCGGAGGTTCGTGACCTCGGCCATCTCGGTTTTGATCCAGTTCATGTTCTCCGGCCGGCCGGCATAGATCGCGCCCACGCGGTCACAGAGCGTCACGTCGCGCGCGCCGGCGCGCAGCAGAAGCTTGCTGATGGAGATGGCGGCCGCGCCCGCGCCGGACATGACGATCTTCACGTCCTCGAGGCGCTTGCCCACCACGCGCAGCGCGTTCGTGAGGCCCGCGAGCGTGATGATGGCCGTGCCGTGCTGGTCGTCGTGAAAGACCGGAATGTCGCACAGCTCTTTCAGCTTGCGCTCGATCTCAAAGCAGCGCGGCGCGGAAATGTCCTCCAGATTGATGCCGCCGAAGCTGCCGGAGAGCAGGTACACCGTGTGCACGAACTCGCCCACATCCTTCGTGCGGATGCACAGCGGAAAAGCGTCCACGTCCGCAAATGCCTTGAACAGCACGCACTTGCCCTCCATAACGGGCATGCCCGCCTCGGGCCCGATGTCACCGAGGCCGAGCACGGCCGAGCCATCCGTGATGACGGCGCAGAGATTGTGCCGGCGCGTGAGCGTGTAGCTCTTATCGGGGTCGCGCTGGATCTCCAGACACGGCTGGGCCACGCCGGGCGTATACGCGAGCGACAGGTCGTCCTTTGTCGAGACCGGCACGCGGGTGTTGACTTCGATCTTACCGCCCCACTGCTCGTGCAGCCGGAGCGATTCCTTTGCGTAATCCATGGTCAGGCCTCCTCCTGTTTCGGGTGCACCATATTCTCCGGCCGCACCCAGGCGTCAAACTCCTCGGCCGTGAGCAAGCCGAGCTCCACCGCCGCGGCCTTGAGCGTCTGGCCGGTGGCATGGGCGTGCTTTGCGATCTTTGCCGCGTTTTCATAGCCAATGTGCGGGTTGAGTGCCGTGACGAGCATGAGCGATGCGTCCAGATGCGCCTGAATGACGTCGTAATTCGGCCGGATGCCGCGCACACAGTTGGCCTCGAACGAATCCATGGCGTCGGCAAGCAGACGCGCCGACTGCAGAAAGTTATAGATCGTCACCGGCAGGAACACATTGAGCTGGAAGTTGCCCTGCGACGCCGCGATGCCGATGGCCGTGTCGTTGCCCATGACCTGCACGGCCACCATCGTGACGGCCTCGCACTGCGTGGGATTGACCTTGCCGGGCATGATGGAAGAGCCGGGCTCGTTGGCCGGGATGATAAGCTCGCCGATGCCGCAGCGCGGGCCGGAAGCGAGCCAGCGCACGTCGTTTGCGATCTTCATGAGGTCGGCCGCCAGCGCCTTGAGCGCGCCGTGCGCGAACACCATCTGGTCCTTGCTTGTGAGCGCGTGGAACTTGTTCGGTGCCGACAGGAAGGCGTAGCCCAGCAGCTCGGAGATCTCCTCCGCCGCCAGGTCGCCGAACGCCGCCGGGGCGTTGAGCCCGGTGCCGACGGCCGTGCCGCCGAGGGCCAGCTCGCTCAGCGCGCGGCAGGCCTGCACGATCATATCGCGGTCGTGGCCGAGCATGGCGCTCCAGCCGCTGATCTCCTGCCCGAGCGTGAGCGGTACGGCGTCCTGCAGGTGCGTGCGGCCGATCTTGACCACATCGCGGTACTCCGCGCTCAGGCGGTCGAGTGTTGCCGTCAGGCGGCCGATGGCCGGCAGGACCTGCTCCTCGAGCGCGACGCGCGCGGCCACGTGCATGGCCGTCGGGAACGTGTCGTTCGAGCTCTGCGAGCAGTTGACGTGGTCGTTCGGGTGCACGAGCGTCTCGCCCAGCAGCTCATTGGCGCGGTGGGCAATGACCTCGTTGACATTCATATTCGTCTGCGTGCCGCTGCCGGTCTGCCAGACGGCAAGCGGGAAGTTTCCGTCGAGCGAGCCGTCAAGGATCTCGTGACAGGCGGTCTCGATGGCACCGGCGCGGCGGGCGTCGAGCACGCCGAGCTGCGCATTGGCGCGCGCCGCCGCGAGCTTCACGACCGCGAACGCGCGGATGACCTCCGGTGGGATCTTCTCGGTGCCGATGCGGAAATTTTCAAAGCTGCGCTGCGTCTGCGCGCCCCAGTAACGGTCGGCGGGCACACGCATCTCGCCCATCGTATCATGCTCCAGACGGTATTCCATCCTGTAACCTCTTTTCGCAAAAATCTCAGATGCCGCTATTATACGCCCATCTGCCCGCGCGCCGCAACCCCGGAAACGCGCAAAAACAGCGCCGTCCGATTGGATGGCGCTGTTTTTTATCAGCCCGCGCGGCGCAGCACCCAGAGGCTCTGGATCTGCCCGGCAAGGGTGTCATAGTCCCAGCTCTTGCCTGAATTTGTGGTACTGTTTGGATCGTTGAGCGTGATCCTGTCGCCGTCGTGCCCGGTCAGGACGAGAAAGTGCCCGTCAGTCGTGAAGTCGCCGGGGCCGACGACCACGATGATCGGATTGCCGACGTCGAGATTGCGGTAGATGCGGTCCTTGTCCAGCGGAATCTGCGTCACGTCGAGGCCGAGCATCTGCCCGCCCTCGGAGATGAGCGCCCACTTGCTGCCGCTGCCGGGCACGTTAAACTGGTGCTGCTCGGCAAACCGGCACATCCAAAGCGGGTCTTTCGTCGTGTCACCGGTGAGGTAGATCGTGACCATGGACAGGCACGTCGGTCCGCAGCCGGCAAGACCGATGATGCTCTCGTTATATTCCCGATAGCCCCAGCGCTCGTCCCACTGCAGCAGCAGCGGCACGGTCTCCGAACCCGCAAGACCACTGAGGTCGATCGTCGGGGTGAGGTCTTTCTTCTTCGGGTAGTCGCGCACGAAATCGCGTGCGTCCGGGTTGCGGGCGTAGAGCTGCACGAGCGCCTCCGGATAAGCGTCAAGCGAGACGTCGTTTTTCTCGGCATAGGTATCCAGCTCGCGCTGCGCGCGCTCGGCCGTGGTCCTGCCGCTCGTGAGCAGACCGCGCGCGAACACGCCGAACACGATCAGCGCCAGCAGCACCACGATGACGAGCAGACGCCGGCGGCCGCGTTTTCTTGTCTTTCGGGACATGGCGGGTCTCCTTTCCCGTAGGGGATGCTCCTGATTATACACGGTTTGCGGGCCGGAAATCCTGAAAAATTTCTGAATTCTTGCAAAAAAGCAAAACAGCCGGACGCGTTCAGCGTCCGGCCGGGGTGATGGCAAGGATTCAGTTGGCCTCCGTCTGGCGGAACACATCGGTAAATGCCTGATATGCACCGTTGTTGCTCATGGGCGTGAGGTACATGAGCCCGTTTTCGAGCGTGCAACGGAACATCTGCACCGTGCCGTTGTCGAGCGCCAGCGTCAGATTGTCGCCGTTGAGCGCGAACTCAAAGGCCTGCGCCGCACCGTCGGCGCTCGTATAGCTGCCCGTGCCGTCAACGCGGAACATCAGCTCGCGGATCGTGCCGGATTCCTTGATCTCGGTGGCCGTTTTCTCGCCGGTATCCGTATCGGGCAGAATCTGGCTGAGGCTGCTGTCGTCCGCCTTCTTATCGGCATCCGTGCGCTCAAACGCCCACGTGCCGGCCAGGATCCTGTTGACCTCGCTGTCACCGGTCTGGATACCGGATCGGATGTCCGTCGTGGCCGTCGGCGTTGCCTCCGGGGCGGGCGTGGCCTGTGCCTCGACGCCGCGGCCGGTGCAGCCGGCGATCAGCAGCGTGCAGAACAGAAAAATCGCAGTGGTGAGAAGCTGAAAACGTTTCATCAGAACAGTCTCCTTTCCGGGGTGCACACGGAGCCGGCCTTGACCGGCACCGCAGCAGTATCGGGCTGCCGCTCGACGACCACAAACATGGCCACCATGAGCAGCGCGTTCGGCATCGGGCAGAACATGCCCGGGTTCGTCATGGAAATGAGCAGCATGGCAAAGTAGGATAGCGCGAAGGCCATCGTCGTGCGGCTGCGCTTGCGCCAGAGCAGGCGCACGCGGTCATAAAACAGCCAGCCGTAGCCGACCACGCCAACAAGGCCCATACTGCCGAGGATCTGCGCAATGAGGTTATGGTACCAGACGATGCTGCCCTCCACGCCGAGGAAGATCGGCGCATTGTGCATCGAACCGAGACCGCAGCCAAAGAGCGGATTCTTCACGAAATCCAGCAGACCCTGAATGAAAAACGTGTACCGGCTGTCATCCGGGGAGATGAGCGCGCCGTCGACCATGCGCGAGGCGAACAGCCGCGGCACGAGCGCGATCAGCAGCGCGACCGCCGGAATCAGGCTGATGAGCCCGACGCGGCGATAGAACGCGCGGCGCTCGGGATTGCAGTAATACACATAGGCCAGGCACAGCAGCAGCATCGCCGTGCCGAAGATCAGGCCGCTGCGCGAGCCGGTCATGAGCAGCATGAAGTACAAAAACGCGACCGACAGGAAGTGCCGCCGGTCATGCGCGGCAAAGTACGCCGCGGCAGGCAGCGCGATGAGCAGCATCGTGGCGCTGAAGTTGCGATACTTGAAATAGATCGTGGCAAAGTTCTGCAGGAACTCCTGAAGGTTGCGCACATAAAACAGCGCCACCACAAAGCCCGTGAACAGACCACCGGCGTAGAGGATCTGCAGCATGCGCTCGGCAACGTCATAGTCGCGTGTGCGGTCCGCCTCGCTGCGGCACAGCACATAGACCAGCAGCATCACGACACCGAGACCGAGGGAGTAGTACAGCGCCGTGGGCGAGAAGTACTCCTCGCGGGAGATAAAGCCGAGACCGCCGAGCAGCGTCGCGACCGACACGGCCACCATGCCGTGCAGGCAGCCGCCGTTGCGCGGTGCACGGGCGTAGGCCCCGATGTGCACGAGCAGCGCCGCCGCGGCCAGCAGGCCGATCCACCAGAAGCGCAGCAGGCTGTAGAGCTCGTCATAAAACTCCGTGCCCACCATGGCCAGCAGCACGACCGGGAACAGGATGCTCAGCAGATCGTCGCAAAACAGCAGCAGGAAGATCAGCGTGGACATGACGAGAACGCCGCCCACGACCGGCAGTCCGGCCGCCATGAACACCGCGAGCATCAGAAAACAGACCGGGAAGTACATCTTGCTGTGCCAGAAGCGGTCTGCCACGCTCTGACAGGCGGAAACGAGTGCCGACGCGCCGCCGACGCGCTCATCGAGAAACGCGCACACACGGTCGAACATCCGCGCGAAGCCATGGCCGCGCCCCGTCTGCTCCGTATTCGATTGGACAAGTTTATCAAAAGCATTCATAAGCATCAAAAATCGTCCGGAAAGCTCCGCCGGGTCCGCCCGGCGCGGGAAGAAAATGATCGTGTAACCGGCTGATACCAGCCTAAATCTTCCCATCTTTCAATCGCGGATGCATTATAGCGCGCCGTCTCCAGGAAGTCAATACTTAAAATAGATTTAACATTTCTGAAATTTTTTCGCATGCATTTTTGATGTATATTACTATATATTCTCTGCGCATTTTGTCGTATTTGCACAACAAAGCCGCAGCTTTCCAAAAACTGCGGCTTCTAACATATCGAATATTTTAAAAATACAGGCCACTAAAATGTTACAGAAAAATGACAAGACTGGCTCATGCCTGCGGAAAATGTCCGGTTTTGCGCAGTGCGCGCACGAGATACATGGCAGCCGCGCCGGTGAACGCCCCGGTGATGACGCTCGCCGCAACGAGCGCGGGCGCATACACCAGAATGGACGGTGTGCCCGTGACCCAGACGGCGACCAGCAGCTGCCCGGCATTGTGCCCGAAGGCTGCCAGCACGCTCACGACCCAGAGCAGCCGCTCCGGAAAGCGGCGGATGGTCAGGCACATGATAAGATAGGCAAACACGCCGCCCGCGATGCTGAAGAGCATCGCCGACACGCTGCCGGTAAACATGCTGCCGAGCACGATACGCACAAGCAGAATCTCCCCCGCCTGCCGCCGGCCGAGCAGGGCCATGGCGATGAGCGTGACGATATTGGCAAGGCCGAGCTTCACGCCCGGGATCGGCACAATGGGCGGGATCTGCGCCTCGGCAACGAAGATCGTCAGCGCGATGGCGGTGAACATGGCCAGGACGGCCAGACGCTTCGTCCCCTTCATGGCGTCCCCTCGATCTGCACCGTCAGGTGGTGCGGCACGCAGACGATCGGGATGGCGGACGTGGTGATCTTCCCCTGCTGGACGCACAGGAGATCCGGGCAGTCGGCATACGTGACGGACACGCCGTCGGACTCGACGTGCACGGTGTTCATGCCCCAGTCGGTCTGCACCTCTATATCATATGGTATGGTCACGGCGCGCAGGTCGATGCGCTGATACACTTCGCCGTCGACCCGGATGACGGCCGTCTGCCCCGTCTGGCCATGGCCGCGCAGCAGCAAAAAGGCGCCGCCGCCCAAAATCGCGAGCGCGGCGAACAAAAGGACCCAAAATTTCGTCTGTTTCATCATACGTTCATTTTAGGATGCCCGGCAGTGGTTGTCAATGGATTTTTGCCGTGGTATAATGGCTTGATTTTTATCGCTTTATTATAAATGTACCGCTCCCCGCGCGGGAGCCTTGGAAAGGAGGCGGACGCCGTGTCTGCCGTAACTGCCTATGCCGCGCAGGCCGCGCACTTCATTCTGCCGGTCATCGCGCTCATCGTGCTCATCCGCTGCATCGCATCCATGTTCTACGGCCGTGCCGAGCCGGAGACGTGGGGCCATCTCGTCACGCCGGACGGCAAGGTCTATCCCCTGCTGCACTGGGAGTGCCTGATCGGCCGCGCCCGCAGCGCGGACATCACGCTGCCCTATGCCGACGTGGCCAACGTCCACGCCGTGCTCATGCGCAACGACGCCGGCGAGTGGACCGTCAGCGATCTGAGCCGCAGCGGCGGCGTGTACCTCAACGGCGAACAGATCACGGAGCCGACGCAGGTGTTCAGCGGCGACATTCTCCGCTGCTCGACGCATATGCTCAAATTCGCCGACATGAGCGAGGAGCGCCGCGCCGTGCAGGAGCAGCGCCGCACAATCGCCGGGCGGAAGGTCTCCGCCGGCGGCACGCTGTTTTTCCTGACGGTGTTTCAGCTGCTGCTGGCGCTGGAGTTCGTGTCCTCGGCCGACAGTGCGCATCTGCTGGGCATTCTGATGTCGTTTGCCGCGCTCACGCTCACGCAGTGGTTCTGCTACGTGCTCATGCGCACGATGGACCGCTCGGGCTTCGAGGTCGAGACGATCGCGTTTTTCCTCTGCACGCTCGGGCTCGAGATCTGCGCGACGAGCACGCCGGACGATCTGACCAAGGAGATCATCCTCATCATCGTGGGCATCGCGCTGTTTTTCCTGCTCGGCTGGTGGCTGCGCGACCTGAGCCATGTCAAGGCGCTGCGCTGGCCGGCGGCCATCATCTCGCTGGCGCTGCTGGCGCTGAACCTGTTTGCCGCGCGCGAGGTGTTCGGCGCGAAAAACTGGCTGACGATCGCGGGCTTCTCCCTGCAGCCGTCGGAGCTCATCAAGGTCGCGTTCATCTACGTCGGCGCGACGTCGCTCAACCGGATGTTCCGCAGCAAAAGCATCCTGCTCTTCATCGCCTTTTCCGCCATCTGCGTGGGCGGGCTCGCCCTGATGGGCGACTTCGGCTCCGCGCTCATCTTCTTTGCGACCTTCCTCGTCATCGCCTTCATGCGCTCGGGCAGCATCGCGACCGTGCTGCTGGCCGTGACGTCCGCCGCCATGGCGGGCACACTGGTGCTGAGCATCAAGCCGCACGTGGCGCAGCGCTTTGCCACCTGGGGGCACGTGTGGGAGGACGTCTCCGGCGCGGGCTACCAGCAGACGCGCGCGCTGAGCGCGGCCGCCTCCGGCGGCCTGTTCGGCCAGGGCGCGGGCTGCGGCTGGCTGAAAAACATCTTCGCCGCGAACACCGACATGGTCTTCGGCGTCCTGTGTGAGGAGCTCGGCCTGATCGTGGCGCTGTGCGCGATGCTGGCCATCATCGCCCTCGCAATCTTCACCGTCAAAAACGCGGCCCAGGGCCGCTCGTCGTACTACGTCATCGCCGGCTGCGCCACTGTGACGCTCATGCTCGTGCAGATGTCGCTCAACGTGTTCGGCGTGCTCGACATCCTGCCGTTCACGGGCGTGACGTTCCCGTTCGTGTCCAAGGGCGGGTCGAGCATGCTCTCGTGCTGGATGCTGCTGGCCTACATCAAGGCGGCCGACACCCGGCGCGGCGCGAGCTTCGTGGTGCGGCTACCATCGCGTAAAAACAAGGAGGCGCAGGCATGAACAAAGTCAAACGCCGCGCCATGAGCGCGCTGCTCGTCGCCGTGCTGGTGCTCGGCGGCATCGGCGTGTACATCGTGCGCTACATCGAACACGGTGCCGAGTGGGCGACCTTCGCCGCCAACAGCAGTGTCTACACCAGCGGCGTGCTCAGCACCGGCACGCTCACCGACCGCAGCGGCGTCGTGCTCGCGACGGCAAACGGCGGCTCGCGCAGCTACGCCGACGACGCCGCCGTGCGCACGGCCTGCTATCAGGCCGTCGGCGACTACACCGGCAACGTCGGCACCGGCGCGCTCAAGGCATTTTCCAAGCAGCTCTCGGGCTACAACCCCATCACCGGCACCTATGCGACCGACGGACACACCGTCGCGCTCACGCTCGATTCGAGCCTGTGCGTGACCGCCTATGAGGCGCTCGCCGGGCGCAAGGGCGCCGTGCTCGTGAGCAATTACAAGACGGGCGAGGTGCTGTGCATGGTCTCCGGCCCGAGCATCGACCCCAGCAGTGACGGCGACGTGCCGGACGGCGCGTACATCAACCGCTGCATCAACGGCTCGTTCACGCCGGGCTCCATCTTCAAGCTCATCACCTCCGCCGCGGCGATCGAGAACATCAAGGACATCGACAGCCGCCGCTTCTCCTGCGCGGGCAGTCTGGACGTCAACGGCGTGAGCGTCAAGTGCACGGGCGTGCACGGCAGCCAGACGTTTGAGGATGCACTGGCCAACTCCTGCAACTGCGCATTCGCGCAGATCTCGCTCGAGCTCGGAGCCGACGCCATCGAGAGCTACGCCAAGAAGCTCGGCTTCCTCGATTCCCAGTCGCTGAGCGGCATCCCGACGCTCGCCGGCAGCTTCACGAAGGGCGCGTCCGGCAGCGCGAACCTCGCCTGGTCGGGCATCGGCCAGTACGAGGACCTCATCTGCCCGTACTCCATGCTGCGCTACGTCTCGGCCATCGCCAACGGCGGCAGCGTCGTGGAGCCGTCGCTGCTGCTCGATACGCCCAGCGGCTCGACCACGAACCTGCTGAGCGGCACGACCGCCAACAAGCTGCGCGACATGATGAACTACAACGTCTCGGCCCACTACGGCACGAACCGCTTCCCGGGCCTGAATCTCTGCGCCAAGACCGGCACCGCCGAGGTGGGCGACGGCACGTCGCACGCCTGGTTCACAGGTTTCCTGCTCGACGATGCGCACCCGTACGCCTTCGTCGTGCTGGTGGAAAACGCCGGCGGCGGTCTGACGAATGCGGGCGCCGTGGCCAACACCGTGCTGCAGGCGGCCGTGAACAAGTAATTTAGGAGTCACACATGATCGATCTATCCGTCCGCGGGCTCGTCAAGGGCTTTGAGCAGGGCAACGACATATTAAAAGGTATCACATTCGACATCAACGCCGGCGAGCGCGTGGGCATTCTCGGGCGCAACGGCTGCGGCAAGACGACGTTTTTCCGCATCCTCTCGGGCGAACTGCAGCCGGATGCCGGCACCGTGTCCATCGCCTCCGGGCGGCGGCTGGGGCTGATCTCGCAGATCCCGGTCTACCCCGACGGCTGGACGACGGAGGACGTGCTGCGCGAGGCGCACCGGCAGCTCTACGACATGGAAGCGCGCATGAACGAGCTCACCGCGCGCATGGCGACGGACGACTCCCCCGCCCTGCTCGCGGAGTACGACCGGCTGTCGGAAAACTTCCGCCGCCTCGGCGGGTACGACATGGAGCACGAGCGCAACCGCGTGGCCAACGGTCTGGACATCCCGGCCGCGATGCGCGCGCAGCCGTTTGACGGTCTCTCCGGCGGGGAGAAAACGCGCGTGAACCTCGCGCGGCTCATCCTCGAGGACACGGACATTCTCCTGCTCGACGAACCGACCAACCACCTCGACCTGCGCGCGACCGAGTGGCTGGAGGCATATCTGCTGCATTTTCGCGGCACGGTGCTCGTCATCAGCCACGACCGGTATTTCCTCGACCGCGTCGTGCAGCGCTCGATCGACTTCACGTCCGGGCAGGCGGAGTTTTACAGCGGAAACTACAGCTTTTACGTCGTTGAGCGGCAGCGCCGCTTTGACGAGCAGCTCAAAAAATACGAAAAGGATCAGGCCAAGCTCCAGCAGCTCACGGAGGCGGCGGCAAAGCTGCACCTCTGGGCCTTCATGGGCAACGACAAGCTGCACAAGCGCGCGTTTTCCATCGAAAAGCGCATGGAAAAGCTCGAAACGACCGAGCGGCCGACCGAGGCGCGCAAGCTCAACGTGCACTTCACGGCGCAGGAATTTCGCGGCGACGACGTGCTGACCATGGCGGGTCTGAGCAAGCACTACGGCGAGCGGACGCTCTTTCACGACCTCGACCTGACCGTGACCGGCGGCGAGCGCATCGCCCTCATCGGCGACAACGGCGCCGGCAAGACGACATTTTTAAAGCTCGTCATGAACGAGGAGACGCCGGATACCGGCTGGGTGCAGCGCGGGCCCTCCGTGCGCACGGCGTACCTGCCGCAGATCGTCCGCTTTGCCGTGCCGGAGCGCTCCATGCTCGACACGATGCTCTACGAGTGCAAGTGCACGCCGCAGGAGGCGCGCGACCAGCTCGGCGCCTACGGATTTTGCGGCGAGGACGTGCTCAAGCCCGTGTCGGCGCTCTCGGGCGGCGAGCTGTCCCGGCTGCGGCTGTGCATGCTCATGCGCCGGGAGATCAACTTCCTCATCCTCGACGAGCCGACGAACCACCTCGACATTGCCAGCCGCGAGTGGATCGAGGACGCACTGAGCGACTATACGCAGGCGCTGCTGTTCGTGTCGCACGACCGGTACTTCATCGAGAAATTTGCCACCCGCATCTGGCTGCTCGAAAACGGCACGATCACGGACTACCGCGGGACCTATGAGCAATTCCGTGAATACCGCGCGCGCCAGACCGCCCTGCAGCAGACGGCCAAGGCCGTCGAGCGCAAAAAGGAGCCGAAGCCGAAGCCGAAACGCGCCCCGAACACCGCGCGCCAACGCGAGCGCACGGAGCGCGAGATCGAAAAACTGGAGGGGCAGCTCGCGGCGCTCGACGCCGAGAGCGAGGCCAATGCAACGGACTATCAGAAGCTCATGGAGCTCGACGCGCAGAAGCAGGCGCTCAATGCGCAGCTCGAGGCGCTCTACGAGGCGTGGGAGGCGCTGTGCGAATGAAACACAAAGCATCCTGGATCCTCGCCATCGTGCTCGTCATCGCGGGCTGCGTGCTGCGCTTTGCGATGCCGGGGCACGACTTTCTGGGCTACACGCTCTGGGGCATCGCCGTGCTGGTGCTTCTGTGGGCGCGGCTGCACCGCGTGGGGCGCACTGTGCTGAGCGTGCTCGTGTGCGCGGGGCTGATCGTGTTCGCGGTCTTTGAGATCCCCGTCGTGCGCGACGCGCGCACGGACACGGGCGCGCACCCGAACGCGATCATCGTGCTCGGCGCGGGCGTCAACGGCAGCACACCGTCGCTGTCAATGTGCAACCGGCTCGACGCTGCGCTGGACTATCTGGGCGCGAACCCGGACGCGCTGGCCGTCGTCTCCGGCGGTCAGGGCGAGGGTGAGGACATCACGGAGGCCCGGGCCATGGCCGACTATCTGACGGCGCACGGCATCGACAGCGCGCGCATCGTGCAGGAGGATCGGTCGTGCACCACACGCGAGAATCTGGAAAATTCGTTCGCCATCCTCCGCGCGCGGGGGTACGCCCCGGCGGACGGTGTCGGCATCGTGACGAGCGAATACCACCTCTGCCGCGCCAAGCGCATGGCGCGGGCACTGGGGGCAGAGCCCGTCGGCATCGCCGCCAAGACCACTCTGCCGTCCATGCGCATCAATTACTTCATCCGGGAAGCCTTTGCCGCCGCGTACATGCAGCTGGCCGGCGCCCTGTACTGAGAGGAGCCCTATGGAAAAAGTCAACGTATACGACTGGGACAAGACCATCTTCCCCGTGGACAGCACGGTGGCGTTCGTGCGCTGGTGCCTGCGGCGGCACCCCGGCGTAATCTGGCCGCTGCTGGGCGCGCTCGTCCTGCTGCCGGGCTACCTGCTCGGCAAGGTGAGCAAGACCGCCTTCAAGGAGCGGATGTATGGCTTTCTGCGCCGCGTACCCGATGTAGACGCAGAGCTGGAGGCGTTCTGGGCGAAAAATTTCGACCGCGTGAACCCGTGGTACCTCGCACAGCAGCGCCCGGATGACATCATCATCTCCGCATCGCCGGAGTTTCTCGTGCGCATCCCGGCGCAGAAGCTGGGTGTGCGGCTGCTGGCCTCGCGCGTGGATAAGCACACCGGAAAGACCGACGGGGAAAACTGCCACGGCGCGGAAAAGGTCCGCCGCCTGCGCGAAGCCTATCCCGACGTAGAGATCGCGGAGTTTTACTCCGACTCCCGCAGCGACAGCCCACTCGCGGAGCTGGCCGAGCACGCCTACCTCGTGCACGGGCAGGAACGCACGCCCTGGTGAGGGCGGGCAGAAAGGAGAACACTTATGTATTCCGCATCCGACTACCGCAGCATGGCGCGCCGCGCGCTGAAAAACTACTGGTGGCTCGCCGTGGGCGTGACGCTGCTGGCAAGCATCCTCGGCGGGACGAGCAGCGGCTTCACCCCGTCGTTCAGCCTCACGGTCAACGGGGACGACCTGACGCAGTATTATCCCGAGGCCCTGCGCCACGCGCTGCGCGTATTTCTCCCCGTTTCCGGGATCATCTCGCTGGCACAGTTCGTCATCGGCGGCAGCGTCTCCATCGGCCACAACCGCTTCTGCCTGAAGCTGGTCGACGGCGAGGAAGCCCGGTTTGAGGACCTGTTTTCCGGCTTTGACATCTTCGGCAACGCCTTCGTGCTCAACCTGCTCATCACACTCAAGGTGCTCGCATGGTCGCTGCTGTTTGTCATCCCCGGCATCGTCGCCGCCTACCGCTACTCCATGGCGACGTACATCATGGCCGAAAACCCGAACATGCAGGCCACGGAGGCCATTGAGCGCTCCAAGGCGCTCATGGACGGGCGAAAGGGCGACCTGTTCTGCCTCGATCTGAGCTTCATCGGCTGGGCACTGCTGGCCGTGCTGACTGCCGGCATCGGCAATCTCTGGCTCGTGCCGTATATGACCGTGTCGCGCGCCGCGTTCTACCGCAGCCTGCCGCGCAGCATGGGCGGCCAGACCCCCAACGGCTGGCAGCCGAACCCCGGCCCGCAGCCGGGCGGCGACTGGTACAGCCAGAACTGAACACAGGCACAAAAACAGCCCCGCAGCGGAACTACATTCCCGCCGCGGGGCTGTTTCTTATGCAAGGATTGACTATTTCCCTGTTTCCGGTTACACTCGAACCATAGATCTGTTTCGGACAACATCTTTGGGAAGGGAGAAAACACGATATGTGGAGAAAACTAAGCTGCCTGCTTCTGTGCATCGCCATGCTGGCAGGAGTCGCCGGGTGCGGCCAAGCCGCCTCCGACACCGGAAAATCCGAGGGAAAAACCGTGGACAAAGTGACAAGCACCGACAACGCAGCGGCCGCCGACACGGCGGCGCAGAACAAGGCATACGGCGCCGCGCTGTGGGACATTTACCTGTACGGCATCCTCCCGGACAACTCCAAGCTGGACTATAGCAGCACACAGCAGGCGGAAGAAAACACATTTGCCATCTATGACGTAGATCACGACGGCCGCGAGGAGCTGATCGTTCAGTGGAGCGCGCACGCTGCGATGGCCAGCCAGATGTGCCTCATTTACGGCTACGACAACGGAAAGCTCCATGAAGAGCTGTCCGAATTTGTTGACACGCGCTTTTACAGCAACGGCGCCGTGGAAGCAAGCTGGTCGCACAATCAGGGCCTGGGCGGCCGCATCTGGCCGTACAACGTCTACACCTATGACGCCAGGACCGACAGCTACCGTCACTTCGGCGCCGTGGACGGCTGGGACAAGCAGTATATGAGCACATATTATTTCGATGGTGAACCCTTCCCCGACGATCTGGATCAGGACGGGGACGGTCTCATCTACTTCCTCTACTCCGGAGAAGAGATCCCCACCTTCGGCGACGAGGCCAACGCGCAGAGAGTGGACGGACGGGAATACGAAGCCTGGCGGCAGTCGTACCTCAACGGTGCAACGGAGATCACTCTGCCCACGAAGTACATCACGCCGGACAACATCACGCCCCTCGGCTGCCCGATGCCCTGAAGCGCGCCGGTATACCACGGACTTCCATAAGCGAACCCCCTCCGCAGGTCGTATTCCTGCGGAGGGGGTGTTTTTTTCGGCCGTCAGACAAAATAGCCCGCATCCTCCCGCACCGGGCAGGACGCGAAAAGCTGGCGCACCGCGCTCTCATACTCTGCAAGGTCCTGCGCCTTGCGGATACGGCGCAGCGGCCGCTCGGCGTCGGCAAAGCTGCAGCCGAGATAGCGCCACGCCTCCTTCATGCGAAACAGCAGCGCGCGCCGGTCGGGGATGCGCGCGCGCGTGGCGGCGTAAAGCCGGTCGTGAAACGCCTGAAACTGCACCGTCGTCGGCACGGCGCCGGTGCGCAGCTGGCCGATGAGGCCGGGATTGGCAGCCAGCCCGCGGCCGAGCATGACGCGCTCCACGGTCGGAAACCGCGCCTGAAACGCGCGCACGGCCGGGGCGTCAAACAGGTCGCCGTTGTAGCACACGGGAGCGCGGCTGTGCGCGAGCGCGTAGGCGAACCTGTCAAGATCCGGGTGCCCGTGGTACTGGTCGGCCTGCACGCGCGGGTGCACGATCAGCTCGCAGATCGGGTAGTCGTTATACAGCTCCAGCAGCGCGGGAAACGTCTCCGCTGTCGCCTTGCCGAGCCGCGTCTTGACCGACACCGGCAGCGGGCAGGCTGCAAACACGGCGTCGAAAAACCGCCGCAGCAGATCCGGCTCCGTGAGCAGGCCCGCGCCCTTTTTCTTCGCCGTGACGGTGTTCGACGGGCAGCCGAGGTTAAAATTCACCTCGTCGTAGCCCATGTCGGCGAGCCGCCCCGCCATCCAGAGAAAATCTTCCGCGCAGTGGCCCATGAGCTGCGGCACGACGTGGATGCCCGCGTTGTGCGCGGGCTCGATCTCGCGCAGCTCGCGCGGGGAAAACGTGCGGTTTGCCGTCGGCGAGAGAAAGGGCGTATAGTAGCTGTCCGCCGCGGAGAACGTCTGCCGCTGCGCCTGCCGGAACAGGTCGCCGGTCACGCCCTCCATCGGCGCGCAGAGATACTGCATGGTCATCACCTCATTATCCGGCCCATGATAGCGGAAAATCCACCCCGCGTCAAGCTTTACAAACCCGCCGCCGTCAGGTATGATAAAAGATACACGCATCCGAAGGAGGGGTTTCATGGAATATCGAAGCGATCTGGAGATCGCCCAGAGCTGCACGATGCAGCCGATCTGTGACATTGCACGCACCGTCGGCATCGACGATGCTGATATAGAGCCGTATGGCCGCTATAAGGCGAAGGTGGCGCTGTCCGTGCTCGGGCAGCCGCCGCGCGGAAAGGGAAAGTTGGTTCTCGTCACGGCCATCACGCCCACGCCCGCCGGCGAGGGCAAGACGACCACGACCATCGGCCTGGCCGACGCGCTGCGCCGCATCGGGAAGGACGCGGCCGTCGCGCTGCGCGAGCCGTCGCTCGGCCCGGTATTCGGACGCAAGGGCGGCGCGACCGGCGGCGGCTACGCGCAGATCGTGCCGATGGAGGACATCGACCTGCACTTCACCGGCGACTTTCACGCTATCGGCGCGGCGAACAATCTGCTCGCCGCCATGCTCGACAACCATATCCAGCAGGGCAACGCCCTCGGCATCGACCCGCGGCGCATCACGTGGCGGCGCTGCGTGGACATAAACGACCGGCAGCTGCGCTGCATCGTCGACGGGCTCGGCGGCAGGGCCAACGGCGTGCCGCGCGAGGACGGATTTGACATCACGGTCGCCAGCGAGATCATGGCCGTGCTCTGCCTGGCCGAGTCGATGGCCGACCTGAAGGCGCGGCTGGGCCGCATCCTCGTGGGCTACACGTATGACGGCCGCCCCGTCACGGCGCGCGATCTCAAGGCCGTGGGCGCGATGGCAGCGCTGCTGCGCGACGCGCTCAAGCCCAACCTCGTGCAGACGCTCGAGGGCACGCCGGCGTTCGTGCACGGCGGGCCGTTTGCCAACATCGCGCACGGATGCAACAGCGTGCTCGCCACACGCATGGCCATGCACCGCTGCGACTACGCCGTGACGGAGGCCGGCTTTGGCGCCGACCTCGGCGCGGAGAAGTTCCTGGACATCAAGTGCCGGCTTGCCGGACTGCGGCCGGACGCCGCCGTCGTGGTGGCGACGGTGCGCGCGCTGAAAATGCACGGCGGTCTGGCGCTGAACGAACTCGGCACGGAGGATCTCGACGCGCTGCGCCGCGGCGTGCCGAACCTGCTGCACCACGTGCGCTGCATCCGCGACACGTTCGGTCTGCCGTGCGTCGTGGCCATCAACCGCTTCCCCACCGACACCGACCGCGAGATCGCGCTGCTGACGGAGCTGTGCGGGCAGCTGGGTGTCCGCGTCGTGCTGTCCACCGTCTGGGCCGACGGCGGCCGCGGCGGCGAGGCGCTCGCGCGCGAGGTCGTGCGCCTGTGCGAGAGCGAAAACCGCTTCCGCTTTGCCTATGAGCTCGACGCGCCGGTCGAGGAAAAGATCGACGCCGTCGTGCGCCGGGTCTACGGCGGAGCGGACGCTGAGATCCTGCCCGCCGCGCGCAAACAGCTCCGCGAGCTGGAGGCGCTCGGCTTCGGCGGCCTGCCGGTGTGCATCGCCAAGACGCAGGCAAGTCTGTCGGACGACCCGGCGCTGCTCGGCGCGCCCGAGGGCTTCACCGTGACCGTGCGCAGCGTGACCGTGTCCGCCGGGGCGGGCTTTCTCGTCGCGCTCACGGGCAGCGTGCTCACGATGCCCGGTCTGCCGAAAGTCCCGGCCGCCGAAAACATCGACGTCGACGACGACGGCCGCATCACCGGCCTGTTTTGAGCGTTTGCGCCCGCACATGGTTTCATGTGCGGGCGCTTTTCTGCGCATCGCTAGAAGTTATGTAAACCAAATGGCGCATACCGCGCCGCGCCCCCTCATAGGATGAAGGCAGAAAGCCGGAGGTGGTGCAATGTACAAAGTGCGGCAAGCCGTCAGAAAACACCGGAAACTGCTGAGTGTGTGCGCGATGGTGCTGGCCATCGCGCTTATGTTCTGGGCGGTCAACAGCCCCGCGATCGTGGGCGTGAGCGCGGCCAAGCGCGTGCTGCCCATCTACTGCGTGCAGCGCGACGACCGTGTCGTGAGCCTGTCGTTCGACGCAGCCTGGGGCAACGAGGACACGCAGATGCTCATCGACATCCTCAACAAGTACAACGTCCACGCGACGTTCTTCGTCGTGGGCGAATGGGTGGACAAATATCCGGAGTCGGTCAAGGCGCTCGCGGATGCGGGCAACGAGGTCATGAACCACTCGTCCACGCACCCGCACATGGCGCAGCTAAGCGCCGAGCAGATCCAGACGGAGGTCAACACCTGCGCCGATAAAATCGAAGCCGTCACCGGTACGCGGCCGACGCTGTTTCGCTGCCCCTACGGGGAGTACAACGACACGGTCGTGAGCACCATCAACGGTCTGGGCATGCATGTCATCCAGTGGGACGTGGATTCCCTCGACTGGAAGGGGCTGAGCAGCGACGAGATCACATCGCGCGTGCTCACGCGCGTGCAGCCGGGCAGCATCGTGCTGTTCCACAACGCGGCCGAGCACACGCCGGAGGCGCTGGCCGGCATCATTGAGGTGCTCATCGCCGACGGGTATTCCATCATCCCGATCTCGCAGATGATCCTCCCCGGCGACACGAGCATCGACCCCAACGGCCGCCAGTGTCCGGCGACCGTGGGCGAGGGGTCATGAGCAGAAAATGAAAGCGGGGCCTCGCCCCGCTTTCGTTGCATTTTGCGCGCAAAAACGCTATAATGGAGAAAAAATCACCGCCCACGGGACGGTTCAGGAGTAAACATCTATGGAAAATTTCCAGAAAATTGCCGTGCTCATCGACGCCGACAACACGCAGCTGTCCAAGCTGGAGGCCGTGCTGCACGAGGTATCGACCTACGGCCGCATCGTCGTGAAAAAGGCCTACGGCAACTGGCGCAAGGACTCGCTGAAAAACTGGGAGCCGGAGCTCAAGCGCCTCGCCATCCGCGCCGAGCAGCAGTTTGACTACGTCACCGGCAAAAACACGACCGACATCGCCATGGTCATCGGGGCCATGGATCTGCTGCACAACAATATGTACGACGCGCTCGTGCTCGTGTCGAGCGACAGCGACTTCACGCCGCTGGCCATCCGTCTGCGCGAGTCGGGCCTGTATATCATCGGCGCCGGTGTGACGACGACGCCGGAGTCATTCAAAAACGCGTGCGACGACTTCATCCTCATCGACTACCTGTCCAAGGCAGACGAAAAGCCCGCCGCCGTCGAGCACGCCGCGGAGCCCGCGGCCAAAAAGCCCGCCCGCAAGACGAAAAAGGCCACACGCAGCACGAAGAAGTCCGCGGCCGAGTCTGCTCCGGCCACCGAACCCGAACCGGAACCGACGCCCGAACCCGAACCGGAGCCGGAGCCGAAAAAGCCCGACATCCGCGAGATCCACAACCTGCTGCACATTGCGTCCGAGAAGTATCAGGACGCAGACGGCTTTGTCAACGTCAGCTCCTCGGGGCTGTACATCAAGCGCGTCAAGCCCGATTTCAACGTGCGCGCCTACGGCTACAGCAAACTGCCGGAACTGCTGGCCGCCTTCCCGAACAAGTATCAGATCAAGCGCTATGAGGGCAAGGGCGGCGCGACGATCATCGCCTATAAATGCCTGTAATATCAAGCATTTGAAAGTCTGATAAGAACCCGCTCAGATTTGCAAAAAGCCCTTGACTTTTACCACCGAGCGCGCTAAAATTCCTCTCCTGTTGGGGAAGGACACCACCGCGAAGCAGCCCTCTTTCTTCCATGCCTCTGCGTCGGCACCCCCCTCAAATTTCAAGAAAGAAGGTTTTTCCCATGACTGCTCAAATCCTTGCAGCTGTCATCTTCGTCGGCATGTTCGCGCTCATCATCATGGACAAATTTGAGCGCCAGTATGTCACGCTTGGCAGTGCGGCCCTCGTGCTCGTGGTCGTGTTCGGCATCTGCATGCACAGCTGGGACGCGATCAAAAACGCCCTGAACCTCGGCGCCATCTTCCGCGCCGACTTCTGGTACGGCGCCTCGGAGAGCGCAAGCTCCGGCGTCAACTGGTCGACCATCTTCTTCATCACCGGTATGATGATCATGGTCGAGGGCCTCGGCAAATCCGGCTTCTTCCGTTGGCTGTGCCTGTCGCTGGCCAAAGCCACGCACTATCATGTCGTGCCGCTGCTGGTGTGCTTCATGGCCATGGCCGCGTTTCTGGCCATGTTCATCGACAGCATCACGGTCGTGCTGTTTCTGGCGACCGTCACGCTGGAGCTGGCGCAGATCCTGTGCTTTGACCCCGTCCCGATGATCCTGTCGGAGGTCTTTTGCGCGAACCTCGGCGGCGCTGCCACCATGTGCGGCGATCCCCCCAACATCATCATCGGCACGGCGCTCGGCTATACGTTTACGGACTTCATCCAGAACACCGGCGTGATCGTCGGGATCTGCTTTGTGTTCGTGCTGCTGTTCTTCTGGCTGTGCTTCCGCAAGCCGCTCAAGGCGAGTGAGGCCGCCCGTCCGGCCGACGCTGTCTGCCCTGCTCCGGCGACCGCCATCGCCGACCGCAAGGCGTTCATTGCGGATGTGATCGTGTTTCTCATCGCGGTCGCGCTGCTCGTGACGCACGCGCAGACCAGGCTGACCGTCGCGTGCATCGGCGTGATCGTCGCAGCGCTGACGCTGCTCGTGACCGTGTGCACCAACGGCAGCACCGGCGTGAAGGAAGTGCTGCGCGGCGTGGACTACAAGACGCTGCTGTTTTTCATCGGCCTGTTCATCTCCGTCGCGGGACTGGAGCAGACCGGCGTGCTCAAGCTCATCGCGCAGTTCATCTCGAGCATCAGCGGCGGCAGCATCAAGGCCGTCATCGTCATCATCCTGCTGCTCTCGGCCGTGTGCAGTGCGCTGATCGACAACATCCCGTTTGCGGCCACCATGGTACCGGTCATTCAGTCCATCGCGGCAACGCAGGGCATGGATCTGCGCGTGATCGCCTGGGCACTCTCGCTCGGCACCGACCTCGGCGGCAACGCTACGCCCATCGGCGCGTCGGCCAACGTCGTGGCCACGTCCGTGTCGGCCAAGAGCGGCCACCCCATCAGCTGGGGCAAATACTGCAAATACTGCGTTCCGGCCACACTGCTGGTCATTGCGGTCTCGCTGGGATGCCTGTTTTTGAGATACCTGTGACCCTACTTTGAGAAAGGCGGTAACGCATCATGAAGCAAATCATCGTGACCGTCGGCCGTGAACACGGCAGCGGCGGCAAGTACATCGCCGAACAGATCGCCAAACAGCTCGGCATCGCGTTTTATGATAAGGAGCTGCTGCTGGCCAGTGTCTTCAACGCCGAGGACGCCGCGCGCTATGACGAGAAGCCGGTGCACCTGCTGTGGTCGCGCCGCATCGGCGAGAACTTCAACGCGCCGGAGGATGCGCTCGCACACGAAACGTTCGAGCACATTCAGGAGCTTGCCGACAGCGGCGAGTCGTTCGTCGTGCTCGGCCGGTGCTCGGATTATCTGCTGCGCGCCAACCCGAACGCCGTGCACCTGTTCATCGCCGGAAAGCCCGACGTGAAGCGCCGGCGGCTCATGGAGGAAAAATCCCTCACGGCCGATCAGGCGGCGCAGGAAATGCGCCGTGTCGACCGCGACCGCAAAGCCTACCACAACTACTACTGCGACACGAAGTGGGGCGATGCGCGCGGGTATGACCTCGTTGTCAACAGCGGCAAGCTCGGCATCGAGAAGACTGTCGACACGCTCGTGGCCTACGTGCGTGCCTACCAGGCGCAGAACGAAGAATAAGCATGAAAATGCCCCGGATGCATTGGCATCCGGGGCATTTTCTGTTTTTCATCCGCCGGTTTTCTGCGGCCAACAGGACACCAGGATCCCGGCTAAAATCAGCGCGCCGCCGAGCAGGCCCGCAAGGCCGAAGTGCTCATGAAAGCACACCGCGCCCAGCGTTGCCGCAACGAAGGGATTGAGCGCGCAAAACAGCGCCACGTGGTCCGCCGTTGTCCCGCTCTGCACGACCGGCTGGAGCGTGAAGCCAAAGCCGCTGCACACGAGCGCCAGCGCCAGCACGACCAGCCACTCCGTGCCGCTGCCGGGCAGGTGCGGCGTCTCAAACAGGAACGATGCGATGAGCGCCAGCACGCCCAGAAAGCCCACCTGCACCACCCCGGACAGCAGGGGGTCCGCTCCGGCGTGCGTGAGCCGGTCGGTCACGAGAATGGCCGCCGAATACAAAAACGCCTCCAGAATACAGTACCCAACGCCCGGCGTGAGCGCGAGGCCGTTGCGCAGCGTCAGCAGTGCCACACCCAGCAGACACGCCAGCGCGCCGAGCAGCACACGGTGCTCCGGCCACCGGCGGCTGAGCACCGCCTGAACGAGCGGCACGATGACGACGGCCGTATTCGTCACGAACGACACGGTGGAGGTCTCCACCGTTTTCAGCGCCGTGAGTTCCGCCGTCATGACGCAAAAGTAAATGCCGCCCATGGCAAGACCGCTCAGCAGCGTGCGCCGGTCGATCTGCAGCAGCCGCCGCCAGAACAGCACGGCTAGAAACGCAAGCGCCAGCAAAAACCGCACCGCCAGCAGCGTGAATTTGCCCATGTCCTGCAAGCCGACTTTTGTAAGCACATACGATGTGCTGCGCGCAATGATGACCGCTGCCAGCAGCAGCTCCGCCTGTGTGCGCGTCATGGTCCGAGTCTTCATCCGTAACTCCTCCCGAAAATGTCTTGACGAAACGATACCACGGTTATATCATTGCGTAAAGAGACAATGTTTCAACGGTTCCTTGCGAATCCCGCAAGGACGGAGGCAGCTTATGGACACGGAAAAATGCCGCGCACTGCTGGCCGTGCTCGAGGCCGGGAGCCTCTCGGCGGCGGCGGAAAAACTGGACTACACTCCCTCCGGCCTGAGCCGGATGATGGCGGCGTTTGAGCAGGAGCTGGGCTTCCCGCTGCTGAGCCGCTCGCACAGCGGCGTGCAGCCGACGCGCGCCTGCCGGACGCTGCTGCCGACGCTGCGGGAACTGACGCACTGGAGCGCCCTGCTCGAGGCACAGGCGGCCGAGATCCGCGGCGTCGAGACCGGCACCATCGCCGTCGGCTGCGTGTACGGGGCATACTACGGCTGGCTCAGCCGCTGCATCGCCCGCTTCTGCGAAGTCTACCCCGGCATTGAGGTGCAGGTCCTGCAGGGCAACAGCAGCCAGCTCACGCGCGCCGTGAGCGAGCACACGGCCGACTTTTGCATCACGAGCTTCCGCGAGGGCGACTTTGACTGGATCCCGCTGTACGCCGACCCCATGGTCGCGTGGCTCCCGCCGGAGCATCCGCTGGCCGGGGGCAGGACGTTCCCGCTCGCGGCGTTTGCGACCGAGCCGACCATCGCGACCTATATGCACCAGGACACAGACAACGCGCGCGTGTTCGCCCGCGCGGGCATCACGCCGAATGTCCGCTACACGTCCGTGGACAGCCGCGCCACCTTTGCCATGGTGCAGGCCGGTCTCGGCGTGAGTCTGAACAATCAACTCATCACCCGCGGCTGGGACACGACCGGCATCGTGATCCTCCCGGTCGATCCGCCGCAATATGCCGAGATCGGCATCGCCGCGCCCGCGCCGGAGGAGCTGTCCCCGGCGGCGAAGCGGTTTCTCGCCTTCGCCCGGCAGACACTGCGCACGGATCCCGAGGCCGCGGAACTTGGAAAGGAGCAAGCATGAAAGTATCCGAACTCCCCTACCGGCGCGTAACGCGCGAGGAAATGACCGAAGGGCTGCAGCGCGTGATCGAGCGCGTGCGCGCCGCGCAGAGTGTTGAGGAGATCCTCGCCGCGCGGGCGGAATATCTCTCGCTCACGACGGAGTACGCCACGGCGCAGTCGCTGTCATACATGCGCTACACGATCAACACCGTGGACCCGTTTTATCTGGCGGAAAAGGACTACTATGACGAGATCGGCCCGGAGGTCGAAAATCTCGCGCTGCAGTACACCTCCGCCGTGCTCGACAGTCCGTTCCGGGAAAAACTCGAGACGGCGCTCTCGCCGATCCTGCTGCGCAGCATGGAGCTGCAGCGGCGGAGCATGTCGCCGGAGATCATCGACGACATGGTCGAGGAGAACAAGCTCGTCAGCGAATACGCCCAGCTCATGGCGGGCATGCTCTTCCCCTTCCGGGGCGAGCAGCTGCCGCGGCCGATGCTGATGAAATACGCCCGCAGCGCCGACCGCGCCACGCGTAAGGAATGCTACGAAGCGCTCGGCACGACGCTGGAAGCGCACAGCGCGCAGCTGGACGATCTTTTTGACCGGCTCGTGCACGTGCGCGACCGGATGGCCAAAAAGATGGGCTATCAAAACTTCATTGAGCTCGGCTACTGCCGCATGGAGCGCATGTGCTACGACGTGCAGGCCGTGCAGACCTTCCGCGAGAACATCGTGCGCGACATCGTGCCGGTTGTGTCCCGGCTGCGGCTGGAAAACGCGAAACGGCTCGGCATCGACACGTTCCGGCTCTACGACAACGAATTTTTCACCCCCGGCGGCGACCCGACGCCCTGCGGCAAGGACGACCTGTTCGCCGCTGCGCAGAAGATGTACGACGCCATGGGCGACGTGCCGGGCGCGTTTTTCCGCATGATGTGCGAAAACGAGGCCTTTGACGTCGAGTCCCGCCCGAACAAGTGGGGCGGCGGCTACTGCACGGAGTTTCCGAAGTTCCGGCAGCCGTTCATCCTCGCAAACTTCAACGGCACGTCCGGCGACGTGGACGTCGTGACGCACGAGGCCGGCCACGCGCTCAACGCCTACCTGATCGCAGACAACCGCTTCGCGCTGGAACTCGGCTGCGGCGGCATGGAGACCGCCGAAACGCACTCGATGAGCATGGAGTTTTTCGCCTGGCCGTATCTCGATGCCTTCTTCCCGAAGGCGGGCGACGCGGAGCGCTACCGCTTCCAGCACGCGCTCGATGCGCTCAGCTTCCTGCCCTACGGTACGATGGTGGACGAATTCCAGCACCGCGTCTACGCCGAGCCCGACCTCACCCCGGCCGGGCGCAACGCCGTCTGGCTGGAGCTGGAGGCGAAATACCGCCCGTATATCGACCAGAGCGGCGTCCCGTATCTCGAGCGCGGCACCCGCTGGCAGTACCAGATGCACATCTATGAGACGCCGTTTTACTACATCGACTACTGCCTGGCACAGACGGCGGCGTTCCAGTTCCTGCTCGCGTCGCAGGACGATTATGACGGCGCGTTCGCCCGCTACCTGCACCTGTCGCAGCAGGGCGGCGAAAAGCTCTGGACGGACCTGCTGGCCGAGGCGGGCTTCCGCTCCCCGTTCGAGCCGGGCGCCCTCGCACAGCTGGCAGCGCAGGTGGAGCCGCTCATCCGCAGGCATACCGTCTGACAAAGGAGGAAAGCACCATGTATGAACTGACCCAGGTGGCCGGAAACAGCTACTATATCCAGAGCCCGGCCAAGATCGGCCTCGTGCACCTGAACGACACAGACGTCTGCCTCATCGACAGCGGCAATGACAAGGAGGCCGGGCGCAAGGTGCGCCAGATCCTCGACGCCAACGGCTGGCACCTGACCGCCATCTACAACACGCACTCCAACGCCGACCACATCGGCGGCAACCAGTACCTGCAGAACCAGACCGGCTGCAAGATCTATGCCCCCGGCATCGAGTGTGCCTTCACGCGCCACCCGGTGCTCGAGCCGTCGTTTCTCTACGGCGGCTATCCGCCGAAGGAGCTGCAGCACAAATTTCTCATGGCCAAGCCCAGCGACGCGCAGGAGCTGACCCCGGCGTGCCTGCCGGAGGGGTTTGAACTGCTGCAGCTGCCGGGGCACTTTTTCGACATGGTGGGCTTTCGCACGCCGGACGACGTGGTGTATCTGGCCGACTGTCTGTCGAGCCGCGAGACACTGGAAAAGTACCAGATCGGCTTTCTTTACGATGTGGCTGCCTACCTGAACACGCTCGAAATGGTCAAGACTCTCTCCGGGCGCGCCTTCGTGCCCGCGCACGCCGCGGCCACGGAGGACATTGCCCCGCTCGCACAGTACAACATCGACAAGGTGCTCGAGATCGCGGACATCATCGCGGAGCTCTGCCGGGAGCCGCAGACGTTCGAGGCGGTCTTGCAGCAGCTGTTCCGGCGCTTTGACCTCGGGATGAACTTCGAGCAGTACGTGCTCGTCGGCAGCACGGTGCGCTCCTACCTCGCGTGGCTCAAAGACAGCGGAAGGCTCTGCGCCGTCTTTGATGATAACCGCCTGCTCTGGCAGCAGGCATGAACTGCATATCAAAAAACTCCGCATCCGATCGGATGCGGAGATTTTTCATTCCAGAAGGCCGTACTTTTCCTTCACGCGCGCGAGCTTGCTGAGCAGGGGCTTATACAGCAGGAGCAGAAACATGGCCGTCGCGCCCGCGTGAATGAGGTTGAACACGAACCCCGACGCGCAGGTCGCCAGCCACAGCTGCCACGAGGGCACGGCGTTGTACATGAGCATGCTCGCCGTGTCGAGCAGCACGCCGTAGACGATGAGCACCGAGAAAAAGCCGTAGAGCAGCAGCGGCACGAGCTGCACCTTCCGTCCGGAAAACAGCACGCCGCCGAGAAAGCCCACGAGCCCGAAACCGAGCATCTGCCACGGCGTCCACGGCCCCTGCCCGAAGAAAAAGTTCGAGATCAGGCCCGCCGCCGCACCGGTGACGAAGCCCGCCTCCGGCGTGAAGGCCACGGCCGTGAGGATCACGATCGCGCACACGGGCTTGCACTGCGGCAGCCAGTAAAACGCCGCGCGTCCGGCCACGGCCAGCGCCGTCATCGTCGCGAGCAGCACGAGCTCGCGCGCCTGCGGCCTGCGGCCTTCAAACCGCAGCACGAACGGCACGAACATCAGTCCCACGAGCAGCAGCGACGTGAGGTAGTACTTCCGCTCGTCCCACACGCATACGAACACCGCCATCAGCGCCGGGATCGCCACGAGCAGGATGCCGAGCGCGGCCCAGGTGCGCCGCGTCAGTCGGTGAGACATTGCACGACCTCCCCGCACAGCACCGCGCCGGGCGCAGCGGTGCGCGCGATGCGCGCGGCCGCCGTGGTGTAAAAATAATTGCCGGAGAAAAATGCACGCGCGGCGTTTTCCGTCACGACCTCGCCGCGAAAGAGCAGGCCGCAGCGGTCAGCATACTGCGCGCAGAACTCCACATCGTGGCTCACGATGCACACGGCCGCGCCCTGTGCGCAGAGCGCGCGCAAAAGCGCGCCGAAGTCCGCCTTGAACGCGCCATCCATGCCCTTCGTCGGCTCGTCGAGCAGCAGCACGCGCGGCTGCATGAGCAGCACCTTCGCCAGCGCAGCACGCTGTTGCTCGCCGCCGGAAAGGTCAAAGGGGTGCCGGTCGAGCAGCGGCGCGAGCGCCATCTGCCGTACGACCGTGTCCACCAGCGCGGCGTCCCTGCCGAGCGAAGCGAGATCGGCGCGCACCGTGTCGGCCGCGAAGAGCGTGCGCGGGTCCTGCGGCACGGCGGCGATGCCGTCGCGCAGGGGCTGGAGCGCGCGCTGGCGCTTCCCGTCGAGGTACACGCTGCCGCGGTAGAGCCGCAGCCGCCCGGAGAGCACGCCGAGCGCCGTCGTCTTGCCGCTGCCGTTGCTGCCGGTGAGCGCGTAGAGCTCGCCCGGGCGCAGCGTGAGTGAGAAATTGTGCAGCACGTCCGCGCTGCCCTGCGCGTAGCGAAACCAGCCGTCACGCACGGTCAGCACCGGGGGCATGTCCATGGGCACAGGCGACGCGTCCGGCATCGGGCGCGGAGAAAAGCGCTGGAGATACGCCCGACCCGCGCGCACGGTGAGCGGCAGACGCTCCGTCTCGCCGAGGGCGGCGGCAATGCGCGCCGCCGTGGGCATGGCAGAAAAGATCGCATGACCACGCACCGCGGCCGCCGCCTCCTGCGGCGCACCGGCGGCCAGCAGCCGCCCCTGCTCGAGCACGATGAGGTGGTCGGCCAGCGGCACGGCCTCCTCCAGCCGCTGCTCGGACAGCAGGATCGTCAGCCCCAGCTCCTCGTTGAGCTTGCGCAGCGTGTGCAGGAAAGTACTCGCCGCGATGGGGTCGAGCTGGCTCGTCGGCTCGTCCAGAATGAGCACGTCCGGCCGCATGACCACGACGGACGCGAGGTTGAGCATCTGCTTCTGGCCGCCGGAGAGCGCGCCCACGTCGCGCTCGAACCAGTCGGCAATGCCGAAGTAGCTCGCCATCTCGGCGACGCGCAGACGCATGGTTTTTTCCTCGCAGCCGAGGCTCTCGAGCCCGAACGCCAGCTCGTGGAACACCTTGTCCGTCACGATCTGATCATCCGGGTGCTGGAGCACAAAGCCGATGCGCCGCGCCTGCTCAGCAAACGGGATGTCCTTTAGGCGCGTGCCCCCAAGGCACACCGTGCCGCTGACCGTGCCGTGCGGCGTAAGGCAGGTCTTGAGCTGGCGCAGAAGGGTCGATTTGCCGCTGCCGCTCTCGCCGCAGAGAACCGTGACCGCGCCCTCCGGGACCGTGAGCGTGAGATCATCGAGCGCCGGGCGCGTCTGGCCCGGATAGGTAAACGTCAGATGTTCGAGCGCAAACGACGCCATGTCAGTGCCTCCTTTCCATCGAGCAGCAGCGGCAGAAAGCACAGCAGCGCAAAGCACGCCATGCACACCGCGCCGGGCACGCCGTCGCCGCCGATGCGGATCGACGGGTAGTAGCGCACATACAACGCGCCGCAGCCGACGCCCACGCACACGCCCGCAAGCGCGAGCGCAAGCACGGCGCAGAGCACGCCGTCGCGCCGGGTGAAGCGGTAATTGCCGAAATACGTTCTTCTGCCGGCGCCGTAGCCCCGGCTCTTCATGGAATCCGCCGCCGTGATGCCGCTCTCAAGCGCCCACGAAACGGTGACAGACAAAATGCGCGCGCTGCTTTTCAGCCGCTGCCACGCACTTCCCTCACGCGTGCCGCAGCCGAGCGACGCCTGCGCCGCGCGCACGGCGCGGATGTGCGCGGAAAACTTCGGTACGAACCGCAGCGCCATGCTCAGCAGCAGCGACACGCCCGGCAGCGCGCTGCCGAACACGTACAGATATTTCTCCGCCGTCATGACGGCATTGCAGCACTGGAACCACAGAATCACGGCCGCGAACATCGCCGCCGCTGCCGCGCCGTAGCACAGTGCCTCGCGCGTGACAGGGTTGCCGTTCGGCAGGTAAAACAGCATCGTCACGCCCGCATGGTTGAACAATGCGTTGAGCGCCGCCATCAGCACCAGAAACGGCACGAGCCAGCCGAGCGTCCGCCCCAGGCTGCGCCAGCCGCGCAGCACCGCACAGTAGCCCAGCGCGCCCAGCAGGCTCAGCGTCAGAAACACCGGGTGCAGCACGAGCATCGTCAGCAGCAGCACAGCCGCAAAATAGCAAAAAGTCAGCGCCGGGTGCAGCGCCGAGAAGGAATCGTTCATGGTTCTCCTTGCTGGGCGCCGACGTCGCGCCCAAGGTCGCAGGTATAGCTCCAGACGACGGTGTCGCCGTCATGCAGTGTATAGCCGCTGCAGCCGTAGTCCGGCCAGACACCGTTGACGCTGTACATCCAGCCGGACAGCTCGCCGCAGTCAAATTCGTAGAGGTTGCCGATGCCCTCGATATAGGCGCTGTTGTACGCAGGCGTCCAGGTCGACTCCATGTGGATCCCCTGCGCGCGGCAGACCCGCTGCAGCACGTCGAACACCGTGTCTCCCTCCGAGAAGGCGACGGTCGTCTCCGGCAGGAGCACGCCGTCGGCAGGGACGATGTCCGCCTTGCCGGGGTTCAGAGCGTCCATGTGCTCCAGCACCGTGCTGCACTCGATCGTTACCGTACAGCGCAGCGCACCGGCATCCTCCTGCGTCTGTCCGCCGCAGGCCGTGCACAGCAAAAGCAGCAGGCACAGCAGCAGACTGAGCGCGCGCCGCTTAGCCATGCTGCACCGTCCCGTTCACGACTGTGAGCGTGGCCGTCGTCGTGGCAAGGCTCTCTGATTCGTCCGCGGCGGCCAGCACAGCATCCGACACCGTCAGCATCGCCTCCGTCACGCCGTCGGCGAGCTGAAAGCGCAGCCGCACGAGCACGCTGCCGGTCGATGTGGCAAGCGTGCCGCCATCCTCCGGCAGGCACAGGGCGCGCACGCTGCCGGTCTCGTTGGCACGCTCCGGGTCACTCTCCCACTCTGGGAGGCTGCCCATCACGAGCGGGATGTCCCCGTCCGACGTGCCGAGGAACGTGATCTGCGTCGGGTCAAAGGCCACGGCGAGGCTCGCCGCCTCATAGTGCGCGCCGTCCGGCAGGCCGGAGAGTACGACGTCGACCGTGCACGCGCCGTCCGCGTCCGCGCTCTGGCACGTGAGCGCAAGCGTGGGGTCGGTGTCCGCGACGCTCTTTTGCCGCAGCGTGATGCACAGCACCACAACGACCACGACCAGCAGCACGGCAAGCACAATGGCAAGGTCCTTTTTCATCCGGAAAGTCTTCATTGTCCGTCCTCCTGCGCCGTGGGCAGCACCGTATTCTGAACGAAACTGTCAGCCAGCGCGCGCACATCCTGCGCGTCGACGCGGCCGTCAAGATTCACATCCATCGTCAGCAGCAGCTCCGTTGCCGGTGTCTTGCTGTCCGCGCAGGCCGTGCGGATATTCAGCGCATCCTGCGCGTTGATAACGCCGTCGGCATTCCCATCGCCGACGGTCAGCACCGGGCCCTTGCCGTCCGTCACGGTATAGTTTTCCGTGTCATTGAGCGCGTCATCCGTCACGTCCGGCGCAAAGAGCCAGACCCACGTCGGCGTGTCGCTGCGCTCAGACAATACGGGGCTGTAGAGCAGCTGCGTCCCGTCGGAAAACGTGACCGTGCTGTCCGCCGTCACGTCCGGCAGGCACAAGGCGACCGTGCGGTATCCGGCCGGGATGAGGCCGCTGCCGTCCGCCGTGCAGAGCACACGCGCGACCGGTTCGTCCGGCTCGGCAGGCGCCTCGACCGTGGGCGCATCCGTCTCCTGATAGAGGCCGCTCTGCCCGCGCCGGAACCGCGAGACGGCCACGAGCGCGTACACCGCCTGCTCCGTGGCGAGACTGTCCGTGCCACCGGAGGCCTTGTGGCGGAACGCGGCCGCGCCCGCATCATAAAACGTCAGCAGCGCATCGACCGCCGAGCCGCCGTCCTTGACGAAACGGCTGTCCGTGTCCGGGTCGATGCCCAGCGCCGTGCAGGCGACGATGACCTGCGCGACGCTCTCGGCATTGGCGGAGCCCCACGAGGTGAAGCCGCCGTTGCCGTTCTGCATGGCCGAGAGCGTGTCGATGCCGCGCGACACGGCCGCCGCGACGGCCGCCTCCCCGCGGTACGCCGCCAGCGCCTGCAGCACCATGGCCGTCACGTCCGGGTCGGCCGCCGCGCCGCTCATCGCCCAGCCGCCGCCGGAGAGCTCCGCCGCCAGAATGGCGTCCACGCACTGGCGGCGCACCGCGCTGCCGGGCAGGTAATTGCGACTGTCGAGCGCGAGCAGCGCAAACACCGGGCCGTTGATGCCCTGATTGCGCACCCAGGAAAAGTCGGCATACGGCGCGGTGAGGTCGCAGCCGCCGACCTGCGTCGCGTCGCGCCCGATGGCGGACAGCGCAAGGATGACGCGCGAATTGTCCGTGGATTTGTAGGCGTTGAGCGCACCGTCGCGCCCGGACGCTGCCGTGAGCTCCGGCGCCTTGGACGCGACGTCTGCATAGTAGTGCGCAAAATAGTCGCTGTCCACGGCGAAATATCCGCCGCGGGCAAGGCCCAGCACCGTCCACTCATCGCCGTAGCCCGGCGACGGGACGGCCGCCGCCTGCTGCGCCAGCGCAGCCGAGAGCACCGGCTGCACATCCGCGCCCTGTGCCGCCGGCGCCGGCAGCACCGCGCACGCGATCAGCAGCGCCAGGCACAGCGCCAGAAACCGTTTGTTCGTTTTCATGATCTGCCTCCTGAAGGGGTCACGATGCGTGCAGTCGATGCGCACGCCGGATTTCGAAATCACGCAACATTATACCAGCCGCTTCGCGCAAAAGCAACGCTCTGCGGCATTTCTCACCCCGGCGATGCATGGACTTTCTGTCAGGTTTTCCGGCAGGCTGCTTTTGCGCAATTTCCCGCGCGCGGCGTGCTAGGATACCGCCATGGACGTCATCTATCTCGACAGCCTGTTCGGGCTGAATCTGCTGATCGACTACTGTCTGGTGCTGGCATCGGCGCGCGTGTGCGGCGTAGTGCTGCGCCGCTGGCGGTACGCGCTCGCGGCGCTCATCGGCGCGCTGTACGCGGCGCTCATGGTCCTGCCCGGCTGCGGGTGGCTGGCAAACGGCGCGATGAAGCTCGCGCTCGGCGCGGCCATGGCGCTCATCGCCTTCGGCGGCGAGGCCCATCTCGTGCGGTGCACGGTGGTGTTCTTCGCCGTGTCGGCCGCATTCGGCGGCGCGGTGTACGCTGCCAGCATGCTCGCGGGCGTGTCGCCGGGCAGCGGCGCGCTCGTGACGGTATCGGGCCGGGTGCTGGCGCTGTCGTTCGCCGCGTGCTACGCGGCCGTGTCGCTCGTGTTCCGCCGGCGGGCAAAGGCCGCCGACCGCGAGGTGCGCACCGTGACGGTCACGCTCGCCGGGCGCAGCGTGACGCTCAAGGCTCTGCGCGACAGCGGCAACGACCTGCACGACCCGGTGTCCGGTCTGCCGGCGGCGGTGGTCGAGCGCGCGGCGGTGCTGCCGCTGTTTCCAGCGCTGCACGCGCTGCCGGACGACGCGGTGCAGACACTGGAAGCGCTCAGTGCGCTGCCGGAGTGCACCGGCCGGGTCGTGCTGCTGCCGTACCGCGCAGTGGGCGTGGCCGGCGCACTGCTGCCGGCGTTCCGGCCGGACAGCGTGAGGATCGACGGCGCGGCAGAGCCGATACTGCTGGCCCTGAGCGCGCAGGCGCTCACATCCGACGGCGCATTTGCCATGGTGCTGCCGCCAAAAAACTGAGGAGGGGTTTTTCGTGCCAAGACTACTGGAAAGACTGCATACGCTCTGGGCGGCGCTGCGGCTGCGGCTGCGCGGCGGCGCGCCGGGGCTGTTTTACATCGGCGGGAGCGACACCATGCCTGCCCCACTCGACCGCGAGGCAGAGCAGCAGACCATCCGGGCGCTCGCCGCCGGGAGCGAGGAGGCCGCTTCCCTGCTCATCGAGCACAACCTGCGGCTGGTGGTGTACATCGCGCGCCGGTTTGAAAACACGGGCATCCACATCGAGGACCTGATCTCGATCGGCACGATCGGCCTCATCAAGGCCATCCATACCTTCAAGCCGGACAAGAACATCAAGCTCGCGACCTACGCCTCGCGCTGCATCGAAAACGAGATCCTCATGTACCTGCGCAAGTGCAGCGCGCAGAAAACGGAGGTGAGCATCGACGAGCCGCTCAACACCGACTGGGACGGCAACGAGCTGCTGCTCTCGGACATTCTCGGCACGGACGCCGACGCCGTGAGCCGCCCGCTCGAGGACGACGCGGAGCGCGCCATGCTCCTGCGCGCCATTGAGACGCTCGGCGAGCGCGACCGGCAGATCATTCTGCTGCGCTTCGGCATCGGCGGCGCGCGCGAGGCGACGCAAAAAGAGGTTGCAGACCTGCTGGGCATCTCGCAGAGCTACATCAGCCGGCTCGAAAAGCGCATTATCGCGCACCTGCGTCAGGAGATGCTCAAGCAGATGCAGTGCTGAACATGGAATACGCAAAAGCGGCGGCTCCGGTCGGAGCCGCCGCTTCGTTTCTCATTTTTTCACGCGGCACTGAATGCGCTGCACGCCGCAAAAGAGCAGGAACACCACAAGGTCGACCACCACGACGCTCGCACCGGACGGCGTCTCGAGCACGTAGGACAGCACCATGCCGAGCAGAAAATTCACCACCGACACCACGGCCGCGCAGATCGTGACCGAGCGGAACGTGCCGAACACGCGCATGGCCGTCAGCGCCGGGAAGATGATGAGGCTCGAGATAAGCAGCGCGCCCATCATGCGCATGCCCAGCACGATCGTGACCGCCGTGAGCACCGCGAGCAGCATGTTGTACGCCTGCGTGTGCACGCCGGTCGCGCGCGAAAACGTCTCGTCGAACGTGACGGCGAAAATGCGCGGATAGCACAGCACGAACAGCGCCAGCACCGCCGCCGACAGGATCAGGCTCAGGCGCAGGTCGGCCGACGACAGCGACAGGATGCTGCCAAACATGTAGTTATTCACATCGGTGTTCATGCCGCTGGTCATGGACACGGTCATCACACCGATGGCCAGCGCGCTGCTTGAGAGCAGCGCGATCGCGGCGTCGCCCTTGAGCTTTCCGTTTTGCGACAGGCGCAGCAGCAAAAACGCCGCCACGACCACGACCGGCACCGCCACGGCCAGCGGCGCGAGATTGAGCGCCGTGGCGATCGCGAGTGCGCCGAAGCCGACATGGCTCAGCCCGTCGCCGATCATGGAATAGCGCTTGAGCACGAGCGACACGCCGAGCAGAGACGCGCACAGCGACACGAGCACACCCACGACGAGCGCGCGCACGAGAAACGGATACGACAGCATTTCGAGAATGACTTTCATAGCTTCCGCCCTCCCAGGAACCGGCGCGCGGCGTCGCTCTGCTTATAGGCCGCCGCCGTGCCGAAAAAGAGCTGCTGGTGCCCCAGGTGCAGTACGTGCGTAGCATAGCGCAGGGCGGCGTCGATGTCGTGCGTGACCATGATGACCGTGATGTCATTGCAGAGGTTCACGAGCTTGATGAGGTTATACAGCTCCCCCGTCGCCACGGGGTCGAGGCCCGTGACCGGCTCATCGAGCAGCAGGAGCTTGCGCGTGGCGCACAGGGCGCGCGCAAGCAGCACGCGCTGCTGCTGGCCGCCGGAGAGCGCCTGATAGCTGTGGTGCGCCAGATCCTCGATGCCCATGCGCTCCATGTTCTCCTGTGCGCGGGCGCGGTCGGCCCGCGAGTAAAACGGGCGGCCATGCATCTGGTTGATGCAGCCCGAGCGCACGACCTCCGCCACACTCGCGGGAAAGTCGCGCTGGAGTTGCGTCTGCTGCGGCAGATAGCCGATCTCGTTGCGCACGAGCCCGTCGCCGAGCGTGATGCTGCCCTGCTCCGGCGCCTTGAGCCCGAGCAGGCCCTTGATGAGCGTGGACTTGCCGGAGCCGTTTTCGCCGACCACGCACAACAGATCGCCGCGCGAGACCGTGAAGTTCACGTCGCGCAGCACCGTCTGCCCGTCGTAGCCGAGGCAGACGTGTTCACAAGTAATAAGTGCCATCGTTAATTCAATGCCTCCCGCAGCGCCTGCACGTTGCGCTCCATGAGCTGCAGGTACGTCGCGCCGTCTGCAAATGCCTGCGCCGTCACATTGTGACAGGTCGCAAACTCCAGTTTTTTCGCGCCCGTGGCCTCGCAGATCGTGTCGGCGAGCTTGCCGTTCGACAGCTCGATCGTGAACACGACCGGGATGCCCTCCGCGCGCACCTTGTCAATCAGAAACGCCACCGTGGCCGCCGAGGGCTCGGCCGCGTCCGCGCAGCCGGGATAGGCGGCGTAATAGTCCAGTCCATAGGCGTCGGCAAAGTACCGCAGTGGGAACCGGTCAGCAAAAACCACGGTTTTTCGCGCTGCACGCTCCACTACATCCTGAAATTCTGTATCTAACTGGTTTAATTTCTCCACATAGTCCCCACACCGCTGCGCATACGCCGCCGCATGCGCGCTGTCTGCCGCAGCGAACGTATCGGCAAGCTTCTGGCAGATGCGCGCCGCGTTGCGCGGGGACGTCCAGACGTGCTCGTCCGGCTCCGCGTCATCGGCCGCATGGTCATGGTCATGCTTTTCCGTCTGCATGCCCTCGACGGTCTCCTCGTCGAGCAGCTCCACGCAGTCCATGAGTGTCACGACGCGCAGGTTCGGGTTATCGACGCCGTCAAGCACGGTCTTGACCCACGCGTCCGACTCGCCGCCGACGTAGATGAACACATCGGCATTGCGGATGGCAATGATGTCCTTCGGCGTCGGCTCATAGGCGTGCACCTCGCAGCCGGGGCGCAGCAGCATCGTGACCGACACATCGTCCCCACCGACCTGACGCGCAAAATCATAGGGTGCGAAGATCGTCGTGACGACGTGGAGCCTGCCGTCGTCCGAGGCCGGGTTTCGCTGCACGGTGCAGCCCGAAAACGCCGACACAGCCAGCACCATTGCCAGCAGCACACACAGGAGCTTACGCATGGCCGTCACGCTTTCTGCCGCAGGCGGCGCACGTGCCGTAGATCGTCGTGCTGCGGCCGTCGACGGTGAAGCCGGCCGCGCGCAGCAGGTCCGACTGCAGCGCATCGGACACGCCCTCGTCCAAATGGATCAGCCGCCCGCAGTCCACGCACTTGAGGTGCAGGTGCGCGTCGCAGTGGCCGGGGTCCATGGCCTGATAGGCCGCGCTGCCGCCGCTCTCGGGCGCGAAGCGGCGCACGGTGCCCTCCTCGACCAATCGGTCGAGCGCACGGTAGACCGTGCTGCGGCCAGGGGCCTCGTCGCCCATGGCCGCGAGCAGCTGCTCGACCGTGAACTGTTCATCCGCGTGCGCAGACAAAAACGCCAGCAGCGCACAGCGCTGCTGCGTGTGATAACTGTTTCGCATGGTTTCGCCTCCAAATCGGGAACGAATCCCGAATTTAAGCCGTAGCATACACGCAGTTTACCCGTCTGTCAAGAGCAAAATGCAAAAATCCCGCCGGACATTGCGTCCGACGGGACTTTGGATTTAGATTCAGGCGAGGGCAGCCTCGGACTCGTCCGCGCCGCCGAGTTCGTCGGCAATGAACTGCGGCACCTGCTCGCGCGTCATGTTCAGCGCGACGGCCAGCTCCCCGTGGAGCATCTCCTCGGCGCGCTTCATATAGCGCTCATCGACGAGGCCGAGCTTTTTGCCGCGCTCGGTCATCTGGCGGCGCTTGGCGCGCACATCCTTGATCAGCTGCAGGAGGTCGGCGCAGGTGTAGTTCTGGATGCACTGCTGATAGTGCTCGTTGAGAAAGCGGAGGTTGGAGTTTTCATAGACTTCCGCGGTCATCTGCGGAATGCGGTCGATGAGCGCGAGCGCTTCCTCGCGCGTGATCACGGGCCGCATGAACACCTTGCTGTCCACAGGCGTGAACACCTTGCCCTCGCGGTAAATGGGGGCAAGCGTATAGTAGTCCCGGTGCTTATCTACGCCGGAGATCTTCGGCGTGCCGATCTCCTCCACGCGGCAGACACCCTCGTTGCCATACACGATCAACTGACCAATTTCGTACATCTGAATATCCTTTCCTCAGCCAAACAAAACCAAAAACAAACAAAGCAGGGCGGCATTGCAGCCGCACTGCGGCCGCAACCCTGCCCCCTGATAGATAGTTTAACACAAAATTTGCAAAAAGGTAAGACTTTTTTCATTTAGGGCTTGATTTTTTTGCGGAAACGGATAGAATAAACAATTTATAGAGAGAAAAAGCAGGAAAGAAAATCCGCATTTGCTACTTTGAGGGGGAAATTGGGATGCATATTGGGTGGAGCCGCATCTGGAAGGTACTGCTCGGCTGTGCCTGCGCGGTCGGGAGCATTGCCCTGCTCGCCTGCGGGCTGGTCGGCTGGGGCATTGCGGCGCTGGAGGCGGCCGCGCTGCTGCTCGCGCTGCAATACGCGCCGCGCGCGGCACGGCTGTGGAAAACGTGGTGGTTCGTGGAGCTGGTGCTCGTGCTCGCCGCCACCGTGGGGTACGCCGGCTTTGCCGCCGTGCGCACGGCGCAGGCGCCGGCATCCGCCGTCGTCATCACGACGGAGCGCGACGCGCCTCAGGCCACGCCGGTGCCGGAAACCGAAACACCGGAACCGACCGCCGCCCCGGAACCGACCGCCGCCCCGGAACCGACGTCCGCACCCGACATGGCGGAAGCAACCTGTGTCGCCAGCCGCAAGGCGAAAAAATACCACCGGCCGGCGTGCCAGTACGCCGCCAAGATCAAGGACGAGAACCTCGTGACCTTTGACAGCACCGCGCAGGCGCAGGCCGCGGGCTACGCGCCCTGCGGCGCGTGCAAGCCATAAGCAAAACCGCGCTCCCAATACACGGGAGCGCGGTTTTGCTATGAGACGTTACATGTGCAGATCCGGATACAGCGGGAAGCGCGCACACAGATCGAGCACCTGCGCACGCACGGCGGGCACGGCGGCCTCGCCCTCGTCGATCAGGCGGCAGATGAGCGCGCCGATCTCGCGCATCTCGCCCTCGCCCATGCCGCGGGTCGTGACGGCCGGCGTGCCGAGACGCACACCGCTCGTGACGCGCACGGACTGCGTGTCGAACGGGATGGTGTTTTTATTGGCAGTGATGTTCGCCGCGTCGAGCAGATCCTGCATCTGCGCGCCAGTGCGGCCGCGGCTGTAGACGTCGGCCAGCATGAGGTGGTTGTCCGTGCCGCCGGAGACAAGGCGCACGCCGCCCTGCTGCAGCGTCTCGGCGAGCACGGCGGCATTTTTGACCACCTGCTGTTGATAGGCGCGGAAGGCCGGCTGCAGCGCCTCGCCGAAGCAGACCGCCTTGCCGGCGATGACGTGCATGAGCGGGCCGCCCTGCGTGCCGGGGAAAACGGCACTGTCGATCTTTTTGGCGAGCTCGTCCCGGCAGAGGATGATCGCGCCGCGCGGGCCGCGCAGCGTCTTGTGCGTCGTGCAGGTGACGACATCGGCATACGGCACCGGGCTCGGGTGCACGCCCGCGGCGACAAGGCCGCCGATGTGCGCCATGTCGACCATCAGGTACGCGCCGACGGAATCGGCAACAGCGCGAAAGCGCGCAAAGTCGATCACGCGCGGATAGGCGCTCGCCCCGGCGATGATGAGCTTTGGCCGGACCTCCTCGGCCACACGCGCGAGCGCGTCGTAGTCGATGGTCTCGGTCTCGGGGTCCACGCCGTAAAAATGCGCCTCAAAATATTTCCCGGACAAAGACGCCTTGCTGCCGTGCGTCAGGTGCCCGCCGTGGGAGAGGTTCATGCCGAGGATGCGGTCGCCCGGCTGCAGCAGCGCCGCGTACACGGCCATGTTCGCCTGCGAGCCGGAGTGCGGCTGGACGTTGGCGTGATCGGCGCCGAAGAGCCGCGTCACGCGGTCGATGGCCAGGCGCTCGACCTCGTCGACGTAGTCGCAGCCGCCGTAATAGCGCGCGCCGGGGTAGCCCTCGGCATATTTGTTCGTCAGGTGGCTGCCCACGGCCTCCATCACGGCCGGGCTCGTGAAATTCTCGGACGCGATCAGTTCCAGATGGTCGCGTTGGCGCCCCAGCTCCCGCTCCATGGAGGCGTACAGCTCCGGGTCAGCCTGCTTCAGATGTTCATAATTCATATCGGAAACCTCCGTTTGTGTCAAAATCGCGCCATCAGTTTACCACAACTCAGACGTATTTAACAAGAGGAAGGCGCGTAAACTTATACTATCCCGATCTCGTCCGAGGTGATGCAAGTTGAACAAATGGAAGCGCATCCGCCCTTATATTGCCTTCTGCGCAATCGCGCTGGCCGTCGGCGGCGCGTCGAGCCTCGCTACCCGCGCGGGCATGGCCGGCTTTGACCTGCTGACAAAGCCGCCGGCCGCCCCGCCGGACTGGCTGTTTCCCATCGTGTGGACGATCTTATACCTGCTCATGGGCATCGCGATGGGGCTTGTCTGGCGCAGCAGCTCCGGCCGCGCGCAAGGAGGCTACCGCACTCTGGAGCATCCAGCTGGCCGTCAATGGCCTGTGGCCGGTGCTGTTTTTCCTGCTGGGTGCACACGGACCGGCGTTTTTCTGGCTCGCAGGGCTGATCGTGCTCGTGCTGTTCATGATCGCCGATTTTTCCCGCCGCAATGCCGCGGCCGCATGGCTGAGCGCACCGTATCTGCTCTGGCTGCTGTTCGCGGCGTATCTGAACCTCGGCATCTGGCTGCTCAATCGGTGAAGTTTGGGTAAAGATCACGTCAAGATTGTGTTTGCATGGCGCGGGAGATTGTGATACACTGCCCCCGAGGAGGGAACTGCCCCATGAAAAAACCGCTCAAGATCATACTCATCATTCTGGCCGTTCTGATCGGCCTGGTCGCCGCGCTGCTCATCTGGCTGACCGCAACGCAGCTGAATGTCAAGACCGAGACCGCCGTTGTGACCCACGGCGAGAACAGCATCGCCAGCTTTGCCCCGGGCGACAGCGTGTCCATCCTGACGTGGAACGTCGGCTACGCCGGACTGGGCGAAGAGTCCGATTTCTTCATGGACGGCGGCAAGCAGGTGCGTGCGCCGAGCAAGGCTGTCGTGGAAAAGAACATGGACGGCATCGTCAGCACCGTGAAAGATCTCAATGCCGACTTCACGTTCCTGCAGGAGATCGAGGCCGACCCCTCGACCCGCTCCTACGGCATCGAAGAGGCCGAACGCATGCGCACCGAGACCGGACTCGACACCGCGCACGCGCGCAACTATAAATGTGCCTTCGTGCCTTACCCCATCCCGCCGATCGGCAAGGTGAGCTCCGGCATCATGACGCTCTCGACCGCGCCCATCGCCTCGGCCGAACGCATTGCCCTGCCGAGTCCGTTTAAGTGGCCGGTGTCGGTGGCCAACCTCAAGCGCTGCCTGATGCCGGTGTATATCGACCTCGAGGGCACGGACGCGCAGCTCGTGCTCGTCAACCTCCATCTGGAGGCGTATGACGACGGCGAGGGCAAGGCCGCACAGACTGCCGCACTCAAGTCGTTCCTCGAGCAGGAATATGCCAAGGGCAACTACGTCATCGCCGGCGGCGACTTCAACCAGACGTTCCCCGGTGGGCTGGACAAGTACCCGATCAAGAACGACGACCTCTGGACGCCCGGCACACTCGACGACAGCATGCTGCCCGACGGCTGGCGCTTTGCCTACGACACGTCCGCGCCGACCTGCCGCCTCGACAACCAGCCCTATGACGCCGGGAGCGACGCCACGCAGCACTACGTGATCGACGGCTTCATCCTCTCGCCGAACGTGGAGCTCACGAGCGTGCAGACGCAGGACGACGGGTTCCGGTTCTCCGACCACAACCCCGTGCTGCTGAATATCCGGCTCAAATAATGCAGACAGCAAAGCCCGCTTCCGATCGGAAGCGGGCTGATTTTTATTTTGCACCGGTGATGTGCAGCTCCCGGCAGGAGCCGGGGCCGAAGAGCGCCTCCATCCCCCTGCGATAGGCGGGGAAAGCGCCGCACGGCATGAGCGCCTGCACGCACCCGGCAAAGCCGCCGCCGTGCACGCGCCATGCGCCCACGCCGTCGAGCAGGTCGGCCGCGCGCGCCAGACCGCGCGCGAGCCGGTCGTCGCCGCCCGGGGCGCGGATGTTGCGCAGCAGCTGCTCCGACGAGCGGCCGGAGGCATTCATCAGGCGCAGGTAGGCCGCAGCGTCCCGGTGCACGAGCGCGTCGCGCATCAGCGGCACACGCGCGTTCTCCTCGAAAAAGTGCGCCGCGCGGTCGTCGGCGAGGCCCGGCTGCCGGTTGGCGTAGAAGTCCGCCGGGTCGACCTGCGAGAGCGTCTCGGCGCCGAAGCGCCGCGCCACGCTGCACATATCGGCCGGCAATGCCGCATACGCCGCCGTGAGCCCCGCGTGGCTGCCGCCGGTATCCGTCAGGCTGAGCGTGAGACCCATATCGGCAAACGGCGCCGCGACCGGGGCGATCTCCCCGGCGGCAAAGTCGATATACACCGCGCCGTCGAGCGCGCATGCGAGCTGATCCATGAGGCCGGACGGCTTGCCGAAGTGGCGGTTTTCCGCCTGCTGGCCGAAACGCGCGAGCTGCTCGGGCGAGAACGTGCCGCCGTTGTAGAGCGCATTGAAAATGCGGCCGACAAGGATCTCAAACGCGGCCGAGGACGACAGGCCGCCGCCCGGCTTGAGCGCGGAGGACGCCCACGCCTCAAAGCCGCCAATCTCTCCGCCGGCGTCCAGAATGGCCGCCGCCATGCCGCGCACGAGCGCCCACGGCTTGCCATACGCGCGCGGATCCACGGCCAGATCGTCGAGCACGACGGTGAACGGCCGGAACCCCTTCGAGTGGATGCACACGCGGCGGTCGCGCCGGCGCGTCGCGCGCGCAGTGATGCCTACGTCCACGGACGCCGCCAGCACGCGGCCAAGCTGGTGATCGGTATGGTTCCCGGCCAGCTCCGTGCGGCCGGGGGCAAAGAATCGCTGCATGATCTTCCTCCGAAAAAAGCCGGCAGGCGTTCTGCCTGCCGGCTCCCGTGCAAAAAACTCAGTGCTTGCGCGCGAGCACCCGCTCGATGCCGCGCACGACACCGGCTGCATCCACGCCGTACTTGGCGAGCAGGTCGGTGTACTTGCCGGTCTCGGTGAACGTATCGGGGATGCCGACAAACTCCGTCGGCGCGGCCGCGCCGCCCCAGGCGAGCACTTCCGCCACGGCGCTGCCGAGTCCGCCGTAAATGTTGTGCTCCTCGGCGGTGACGATGGCGCCGGTCTCCTGCGCGCAGCGCAGGATAAGCTCGCGGTCGATGGGCTTGATGGAGTACATGTCCACCACGCGCACGGATACGCCGCGCGCGGCCATCTGCTCGGCCGCCTCGAGCGCTTTGTGCACGAGGATGCCGCAGGCGATGACGGTCACGTCCGTGCCGTCGCGCACGACGGCGCCCTTGCCGCACTCGAACTTCGTGTTCTCATCATACAGATCCGGGTACACGTCGCGCGACAGGCGCAGGTACATCGGGCCGTAGGTGTCCACAGCGTACTTCGTGGCCCAGCGGGTGCTGGCCGCGTCCGACGGGACGAGCACGGTCATGTTCGGCAGCGAACGCATGACGGCGATATCTTCGGTGGCGTGGTGCGTCGCACCGTCGAGCGCGTCGGACATGCCGCAGTAGGCGCCGCCGAACTTCACGTTCAGGTTGCCGTAGCACACCTGCGCGCGCGCGGAGATGAGGCCCAGCGTGGTCAGAAAAACGGTGAATGTGTTCACGAACGGGATCTTGCCGGTCGTGGCGAGGCCCGCCGCCGTGGCAACCATGTCAGACTCGGCGATGCCCATGTTGAAGTGGCGCTCGGGGTGCGCCTTGCCGAAAATGCCGCTCTTGGTGGAACCGGACAGGTCAGCGTCGAGCACGACGATGTTCTCATTGGCACCGCCGAGCTCGGCGAGCACGGTGCCGTAAACTTCACGAATCGACTTTCCCATCAGACGTTACCTCCCAGTTCCTGCATTGCCTGCGCGAATTCCGCATCCGGAATGGCCTTGCCGTGCCAGGCGGACTTGCCCTCCATGAAGGACACGCCCTTGCCCTTGACCGTGTCGGCGAGGATCACAGTCGGTACGCCCTTGCAGGCCACAGCCGCATCGAGCGCGGCATCGAGCGCCGCGAGATCGTGTCCGTCGCAGCGCAGCACGTTCCAGCCGAAGGCCTTCCACTTGCCGGGCAGGTCACGCAGCGGCATGATCTCATCGGTCGTGCCGTCGAGCTGAACCTTGTTCCAGTCCACGATGGCAGTGAGATTATCGAGCCCGAACTTCACGGCTGAGGCTGCCGCCTCCCAGACGGCGCCCTCATCGAGCTCGCCGTCGCCGAGCACGGCGTACACGCGCGCATCGGAATGGTTCAGCTTCAGACCGAGGGCCATGCCCTGCGCGGCGGCCAGGCCGATGCCCAGCGGGCCGGACGGCATGTCCACGCCCGGCGTGCGCATGCACGGGTGACCCTGCAGGGGGCTGCCGGTCTGACGCAGGGTGTTCATGCTCTCGGGGGGCAGAAAGCCCTTACCGATCAGGTTGCGGTAGAGCATGGGCGCGGCGTGGCCCTTACAGAGCACGAGCCGGTCACGGTCCGGATCGTCGGGGTGCGCGGCGTCCACATGCATGCGCTGCTGATACAGCAGCGTGAGGATCTCACAAACGGACAGGCTGCCGCCCGGGTGGCCGGACTGCGCGCCGTGGATGGCGGTGAGTACGTCGATCCGATACTGACGGCAAAGCTCCTGGAGCTCGGCCGTGCGTTCCGGGGTCAAAGACATGGTGGTTTGTCCTCCTGTTTGATGTTACCCAATTAGGATACAACGTGCATTTTTTGATGTCAACGGCGCGCGGCGATTTTTCGCGCATTTTCCCTTGTTAATTTAATAATCGTTGCTTTACCGGGCAACAATCGTTATAATCAAAGGGATTATATTTATTGTCTGCATCCCCGCAGACCATTCAGGAGGCGAGGTCAATGGACCCCAACAAAGCGCTGAACATGACCATGCTCTGCGACTTCTATGAGCTGACGATGGGCAACGGTTATCTGGAGCACGGCATGCAGGACCGCATCACGTACTTTGATGTGTTTTTCCGCAGCGTGCCGGACGACGGCGGCTATGCCATCGCCGCCGGTCTCGAGCAGATCATCGACTACATCGAGAACCTGCACTTCACCGACGAGGACATTGCCTATCTGCGCAGCCGGAAGCTGTTCAGCGAGGCATTTCTGGACTATCTGAAAAACTTCCGCTTCACCGGCGACATCTGGGCCGTGCCGGAGGGCACGCCCGTGTTCCCGCGCGAGCCGCTCATCACGGTGCGCGCGCCCGCCATTCAGGCACAGCTCGTGGAGACGTATCTGCTGCTACAGATCAATCACCAGAGCCTGATCGCCACAAAGGCCAGCCGCATCTGCCGCGCGGCGCAGGGCCGCACGGTGCTCGAGTTCGGTTCCCGCCGCGCACAGGGCTCCGACGGGGCCATCCTCGGCGCGCGCGCGGCCTATATCGGCGGCTGCGCCGGTACCGCCTGCACGATCTCAGACGAGCTGTACGGCGTGTACGCCGGCGGTACGATGGCGCACTCCTGGGTGCAGATGTTCGACTCCGAGCTCGACGCCTTCCGCGCCTACTGCCAGACGTATCCCGACAACGCCACCCTGCTCGTAGACACCTACAACAGCCTGCAGTCCGGCGTGCCGAACGCCATCCGCGCGTTCAACGAGGTGCTGCGGCCGAAGGGCATCACGCACTGCGGCATCCGCTTTGACTCCGGCGACATCGCCTATCTGACGAAGAAGGCGCGTAAAATGCTCGACGATGCCGGCTGGCCCGACTGCAAGATCACCGTGTCCAACGCGCTCGATGAGCGCCTGATCGCAGGGCTGCTGCGTCAGGGCGCGCAGGTCGACAGCTTCGGTGTGGGCGAGCGGCTCATCACCGCGCGCAGCGAGCCGGTGTTCGGCGGTGTGTACAAGCTCGCGGCCATCGAGGACGCGGACGGCAACATCATCCCGAAGATCAAGATCAGCGAAAACGTCGGCAAGATCACCAACCCCCACTTCAAAAAGGTCTACCGCTTCTACAGCAAGGACTCCGGCATGGCCGAGGCAGACTACATCTGCCTGCACGACGAGGTCGTGGACGACACGCAGCCGCTCGAGATCTGTGACCCCGACGCAACGTGGAAAAAGAAGGTGCTTACCGACTTCACGGCGCGCGAGCTGCAGGTGCCCATCTTCCGCGGCGGCCAGCTCGTATATCAAAAGCCCGCGCTCGATGACATCCGCGCCTACTGCGCCGACCAGCTCACCACGCTCTGGCCGGAGGTGCTGCGCTTTGACTATCCGCACAATTACTACGTCGACCTGTCGGAAAAGCTGCTGAAGATCAAGCTCGATCTGCTCAACGCCGGCGGAAAGTCACAGGGCTGAGCCATGGACGCCGCATCCCGCCGTCAGGCCATTCTCGACCGGCTCCGGGCAGCCGACCGGCCCGTGAGCGCGTCGAGCCTTGCCGCCGAGCAGAATGTCAGCCGCCAGATCATCGTGGGCGACATTGCGATCCTGCGCGCCGGCGGTGCCGAGATCTCCGCCACCCCGCGCGGCTATGTGCTGCCGCAGGCGACGGACGGCATCACGCGCACGATCGCCTGCCGCCACACGCTCGCGCAGACAGGACAGGAGCTCGATATTCTCGTCGACAACGGCTGCACCGTGCTCGATGTCATCGTCGAGCACCCGGTCTACGGCCAGCTCACCGGCCAGCTCCAGATCAGCAGCCGCTACGATGTGCAGCAGTTCCTCGCACGCGTGCAGGCGCACGACGCCGCCCCGCTGAGCATGCTCACCGGCGGCATCCATCTGCACACGCTGCGCTGCCCGGACGAGGCCGCGTGTGACCGCGCCTGCGCCGCACTGAAAGCGGCCGGTCTGCTGCTGGACGATTGACAGAAGTTTATTTTAGTTGACAAGTGCACAGGAAGTCTTTATAGTATGCTTTACAGGTGTCATGACACATGTAAAGCATACTTATTTTTCTGGAGGAATGCACTATGCAGCGGTTCCGGGACTTCCTGAAGCGAAAGGATATTGAGATCTCTCTGCGGCGCTACGGCATCGACGCGCTCGGCGCGATGGCGCAGGGGCTGTTCTGCTCGCTGCTGATCGGCACGATTCTCAACACGCTCGGTCAGCAGTTCCACATCGGTTTTCTCAACGCGATCATCTTCACCCTCGGCAAGGGCGACGCCGCGGTCGGCTACACGATCGGCGGCTGCGCATCGCTGATGGTCGGCCCGGCGATGGCGGTGGCCATCGGCTACGCACTGCACGCGCCGGCGATGGTGCTCTTCTCCCTCGTCCCGGTCGGCTATGCGACCAATGCCATGGGTGGTGCCGGTGGCCCGCTGGCCGTGCTCGTGACGGCGATCGTCGCGGCCGAGTTCGGCAAGGCCGTGAGCAAGGAGACGAAGGTGGACATCCTCGTCACGCCCATCGTCACGATCCTCGTCGGCATCGGGCTGGCCATGCTCGTGGCTGCGCCCATCGGCAAGGCGGCCAACTGGGTCGGCACGCTTATCATGTGGGCGACCGAGCAGCAGCCGTTCGTCATGGGCATTCTCGTGTCGGTCATCGTGGGCATCGCACTCACGCTGCCGATCTCGTCGGCCGCCATCTGTGCGGCGCTCTCGCTCACGGGGCTCGCGGGCGGCGCGGCCGTGGCCGGCTGCTGCGCGAACATGGTGGGCTTCGCCGTGCTGAGCTTCCGCGAAAACGGCTGGGGCGGTCTGGTCAGCCAGGGCCTCGGCACGAGCATGCTGCAGATGGGCAACATCGTGCGCAACCCGAAGATCTGGATCCCCGCCATCGTGACGTCCGCTATCACGGGTCCGATCGCCACGTGCGTGTTCAAGCTGCAGATGAACGGCGCGGCCGTCAACTCCGGCATGGGCACATGCGGCCTGTGCGGCCCCATCGGCGTGTGGACCGGCTGGGTCGCGCCGAGCGAGGCCGCCATCGCCAACGGCGCCGTGGCCATCCAGCCCGGGGCCATGGACTGGATCGGTCTCATCATGGTCTGCTTCGTGCTCCCGGCCGTGATCTGCTGGGCGATCGGCCTGCTGTGCCGCCGCCTCGGCTGGATCCGCGAGGGCGACCTGAAGCTGGACTGATATCGGACACAGAAACCCCCGCACAGGACGGTGTCCTGTGCGGGGTTTTCTTTACATGCCAAACAGGCGGATGCCCTTGACGAGCATCGACAGCCCCAGCGTCACGACCAGCACGGCGCTGCCCTTGACGATGTACTTCATCCAGCCGCGCGGCAGAAACGACTGCAGCGCGCCGAAGAGGAACAGCAGCGGCACCGTGCCGAGCGAGAACACCAGCATCACGAGCGCGCCGCGCACCGCGCTGCCGCTGCTCATGGCGTAGAGCCACATGGCGCTGAGCGCGCCGCACGGCATGACGCCCGTGAGCAGGCCGATGATAAGCGGCTGCCCCGCAAAGCGGCGGCGCGTGCGTGCATTCAGGCTGCAGGCGCCGGGCAGCTCCGTCTCTGACGGACGCAGGCCCGGCAGAATGCCCGCCATGCGCAGACCGATGAGCAGCACGAGCGCGCCCGCGACGGTAAAGACCATGCTCTTGATGTTCGGCGTATAGGTGATGACCGTGCCGAGCGCGCCGCAGACGGCGCCGACCGCCGTGTACGACACGACGCGCCCGCCGTTGTACGCGGCCGAGGCGATGAGCCCGCGCTTGCTGCGGCCGGTCACACCGTGCGCATCCGTCGTCTGCGCGAGCAGGATGCCGCCGCACATGCCGATGCAGTGCGTGCTCGTGAGCAGGCCGACGAGAAACACGAGGCCGAGCGAAGCATTCTCGGCAAGCGCCGGGACCTGCACGAGCATGAGCAGCTTCGGCAGCCCCCAGTAGAGCACGCCCACGAGCGCGAGGCAGATCAGGTCGACCACCACGCCGCCCATGCCGTGCGCGCCCGGCGGATAGCCGGCATTCGTGAGCACCTGCCGCAGCGCGTCCTCCGTGACGATGTCCGGGTCATACGTGATCGTCACGCGGCTGCGCCAGTAGTGCGCCTGTGCGGAAATGACGCCGCGCGTGTGCAGCAGCGCGTCCGCGATGGCATCCTCGCACGCCCGGCAGATCATGCCGGACACATTCAGTTCCAGAACCGCGGTCGTCATGGCCGCTCCCCCTTCGTTCCGTTTCCGCGCAGCGCATACAGCAGCACGCCGCCGGATGCGCCGCACGCGATCTCGCCGAGGTCCACGGCCATCTCGTCATAAGTCAGGCACGCGCAGTCGGCCGTGTCGCTCACGGATACTTCGCGCAGTCCCGGCAGCCCCTGCAGCGCACGCACGATGCGCACCGCGCAGGCGCCGCAGTCCATACCCGAAATACGCAGGATCACGTCCGTCATTTCTGTCGCCGCCTTTCGTAATTTACCATCTGGTCAGAAAAAAGATAGCATGCTGCCACAATTTTGTCAAGGTGCGGCGCGGATTTTCTCCGCCATTTGACGGATGTTGAAAATCGCTGTATAATCGGAGCATTCCAGTACCCCGGAGGCGACCAAGATGCCGATCATTGTCGACCGTGAACAGATCCGCCGGGACATTCTCATGGCGTTTCAGCGCTGCATCGAGCGCAAGCCCATGATGAACGTGTCCCTGCGCGACATTGCAGCCGAGGCGGGCATGAGCCACGCCAAGCTGCTCAACTATTTTGAGAGCAAAAACGACCTCATCCTCGCGTATGTGCGCTATACACGCGAATATATGTGCGAAAAATGCAGCCAGTGGTTTGCTGAACACGACCGCGCGGACTACGGCTCCAACCTCGCATACATGAACGCTTTCATGGACTACGTGGCCAATGCCCCGTCGCACGAGCAGCGCCCGAATGCCACGACGCAGACCTACGTCCTCGCGCGCTACGACCCCGAGATCGGCCGGCTCGTGCAGGAGGAGTTCCGCGCGTGGCGCACGCTCATGGAGCAGTGTCTCATCCGCATCTACGGCGAGGAGATCGGCATGCACGAGGCCGAGGCGATGATGATCCTCATCGCCGGCACATTCATCTGCAATTACAACCAGGCGCTCACCGGCGAGATCAACGACAACATTCTCGGCTATCTCGGCAACCTGAGCCGGTCCTGACAACAGAAAAAGTCATCCGCCTGACGGCATCTGCCGTCAGGCGGATTTGCATAGGGGTGGAAGGATGCGAAAAGGTATTACACATTTGGGTGTGCATCACAGTAGTAATGATAGATATTCTCGATATACAGCGCAGCGTCGCGGCCGCGGCCCTCGGCGAGCATGGCGGTGATGCGCGTCTCCTGCTCGATGACCGTCTCCGGCCCCCAGAAGGTCACGCACCGCTCCCAGAGCACGCCGCTTACATCCGCGAGGCTGTTCATGAGCAGCGGGAAAATAAGGTTCCCGCTCAGCTCGGTGATGGTCGTGTCGAACTTGCGCATCCACTGCGCATAGGCAGTGATGCCCTCGCCCGCGGCGACGGATGCACGCAGCCCGTCGGTGATGGCACGCAGCTGGTCAATGTCGGCCGGCGTGCCGCGCTCGCCGAGCAGGATCATGGCGCCGCCCTCGATCGCGTCGCGCGCCTCGACGAGGGAGCTCTCGATGGTGTGGTCGAACTGGCCGCCATATTTCCCGAGCGCCATGAGCGTCTCAAAATTGCCGTGGCGGGCGTAGTCCTCGATGTAATTGCCGCGGCGCGGCTCCATGCGCACGAAGCCCATGCGCTCGAGATCCTCGAGCCCGGTGTGCACCATGGAGCGGCTGATGTGCATCTGCTCGGACAGCTCGCGCTCCGACGGGAGCTGGTCGCCGACCTTCAGCTCACCGGAAAAGATCATGCCGATGACCTGATCGACAAACAGCTCCCGGAGCGTCGGCGCTTGGATCTGCTGAAATCCCATCAGACCTTCTCGTCTACCTTGCGGTGGTCGTAAATCTTATCCAGCAGCGGACGCACAAGAAAATAGATCGCCTTGTTATCGAGATTGAACCAGTAGATGAGCATGCTCCCCACCCAGACGCCGGTCGCGCCGAGGAGCAGCTTTGGCAGCAGTTTTTTCATCGTCATTTCCTCCTGTTTACCAGCCTTCGTAGTCGTCATACTGCAGCAGGGACGCATCGAGCGGCTCGGCCTGCATGACGGAGTACATGTAGTCATTGACCTGCTGGCGGATGTCGGCACGGGAGACGGTGCGGTGGTCGAACATGTCATTGGAGACCATCATGAGCTTCGTCTTCTTCTCCTTCGCCTGGTCGAGGATGACACCCGTGAGGCCGAGCGCGCCCTTGCAGGTGATGTCATCGTGCAGAATGACCATGTCGCAGTGGAACTTCTCCGCCTCGTCCCAGAACTCGACGAGGTGCTGCCAGCCGCCGGTCAGGTGGCGGCGCATAACGCCGGTCTCATAATTGCGGGCAATGCCGTCGAGCATGGTGTCCTCGTCCGTCGTGTCGATGAGTACGTTGCCGGAGAACAGATCCATGCCGGCAATCACGAGGATGCCCCAGCAGTTATACAGCCAGTTCGGGAACTGCAACCAGTAGCACGGAGGGCCGCCCCAGGTGATGGCGCGATAGCGCGTCTTGGGGAAGCAGTTGGTCTTGCTCTCGTACGCCTGCTCGAGGATCTTCATGACCTTGCGCTCTGCCTTCATGATCTCGGGATTGCGGCCGCCGGAGAATGCGTAATAGAACGTGTGGAACAGGCTCGGCACGGTGAGCGCGGCGGCGGTGTAGGGCGTGGCCATGAAGTTCCACTTCTCCTGCTCGTTGCGCACCTCGTCGTTGTGCTTTTCCATGACGGCGCGGCAGGCGTCCCAGTCATAGGTCTCGCCGGTGTGCCGCTCGACAAAGTCGATGACGCGGCGCAGGGACGCGCGGGCGTATTTGCGCGTGTGCGGGTCGGCCCAGCGCATGGGGATGGCAGCCGGCAGCGTGTCCACGTCGAGATGGCGCTCGATGATCTGGCTGTTCATGGTCGAGGAGTCGCACGGCGCGTTATTCGAGATGCAGCAGGCGCCGATCTTCGGGAACTCGTCGAGAATGGCAACACCGGCGGCGTTGTTCGACAGGCGGCAGGAATCCGCCGGCAGGCCGATGCTCTCCATGGCGTCGATGTAGTACAGATTCGCACCCTGATCCATGTAGCACAGCAGCAGGCCCTGGAACGGCTCAAGCTGCGCGGGGCGCAGGTTCTTGAATCCTGCGAGGATCTCGGGGCACATGGTCTGCTCAAGCACGACCTGCGTGCGGCCAAAGTCGTTGTCGCCGAAGCGGCGGTCGCCCATCATCATCTCGGCGATGGAGGTAGTTGAGCCCTTCATGATCGTGTTGAGGTAAATGCGCGTCACGCGCAGCGCCGGGCCGCGCAGGCCCTCGACGCAGCGGTCGATCATGTTCAGCGCCGCGAGGTACGAGCCCATCCAGCGGTAGGTCAGCATGCCGCGCATGATGCGCACCGGGCTCTTGGCCACGAAGCCGCCCATGACGCCGAGCACCTTGACCCACTCGGTATAGTCGTACCATGTATCTTTCAGACCGCGCCATTCGCGGTGCTTTGCAATGTTGCTGCCGGGGAGAAAACGGTTCCCGGCGCCTTTGACCTTCTTGTCAGCCATCACGAATTCCCTCCCTGAATGTGTTTGATCTCCAGGCTCTCCACAAAGGCCTGGATGCGCGTGCGCAGCTGGCCTGCGCCGGCGAGGGTGTACTCCTTCTCAATGCCGACGGTCGGGATGCCCAGCTCCTCCTGCAGGATGTGCACGCCGAGCACACGCTCATAGCTCCAGAACTCGCAGAACTTCATCTGCTCGTAGAGTACGCCGTCGGCGCTGTATTCCCGGCACAGGTCGCGGATGTAAGTGCGGCGGCCGTCGGAACGCGCGCGCTCCATGAAGCGCGGGCATTGGCTCGTGCGCAGATAGTGGCGGGCAACGGCGCGCAGCGGCGTCTCCCCGTCGAGAATTTCGATCTGCTCGCGGCTGGGCAGGCTGCCATAGCAGTAGCGGTCGGCCACGACCATGGCGCCGCAGTCCTCGATGAGCTTCGTGAACGCGGGATCGTCGATCTCACTGCCGGTCACGACCAGGCGCACGCGGAACCACGGCTGCGGATCGGCCTTGCGGCGCTTGAGCTCGGTGAGCGTCTGCTTGAGGTACGGCAGGATGCGCTTGTGCGGGCACACCTGGCTCACGAGCTGGATGACATGGAACTCATAACCCGTGATGACGGGATTGGCCGCCTTGCGCAGGTCGCCGATCTCGGTGATGATGCGGGAAATTTCGTTGTGATCTCGGATCGCTTCGAGAATCGCCTTGTCGGAGATGTCGATGCCGTAGGTCGCGTGCAGCGGCTCGAGCACCTTCACGCGCAGCTGCTCTTCATAGTGATCGACGGCGAAGTCCTCGTCCGAGAACGGCACGTCCATCATGCTCATGAAAAACTGCGGATTTTTCTCCTTCACGAGGCCGAGGATCTCGAAATGCTCGTGGCCGCGGTGCATCATCTGGCACGTCTCGGACGAGAGCAGCGCATCGAGATAGTCATAGCCGCCCTCGATGCCGCGCTCGAGGATGCTGCGGGTATACGAGCAGATCTTGCTCGACATATAATACGTGCCCACGTCGATGCTGCCGGTGTTCGGCGCACGCAGGCGGCTCGAGAAGCAGCCGGGCAGGTTCAGCAGCGTTTCCGGCACGAAATAGCAGGTGTAGCCCAGGGCGTGTTCCCCCTCCGCCCTGGCCTGCTGTACCAGCTCGTTGTTGGCCTCCTGCAGCAGATTCTCAAAATAGATCAGATGCTTCAGGTCTTTCATGGTTTGCTTCCACCTCTCACTTTTCATTACGGGTGCGGCAGCTGGTCGGAACACGGTCTGGTTCAACCAGCGGCTTCATGAGCCAAAGATAGCATATTTTTTGACAATGTGCAACGGATTTCCCACCATTTTCTGTTTTTCAGTGCTTCGCACAATGGAACTGGTCTGACCACAGCCATTGTATCGCCAACAAACCGGACAGATTTTGTACTTTTCCAAACAATCATTGACAAGACAGGCCGGCTTATTATAGTATTGTCTGTCCAATCATGAAATCAAAGGAGCCTCACTTCATGAATGAAATTTACGTCACCGGCCACCGGAACCCGGACACGGACTCCGTGGTGGCCGCCATCTCCTATGCCGCGCTGCGCAACGCCCTCGGTGACCGCGACTATGTGGCCGCACACCTCGGCCACATCAGCGACGAGACGCAGCGTCTGCTCGACCGATTCGGCTTTCGTGCGCCGCGGACGCTGAGCAACGTCCGCACGCAGGTGCGCGATCTGGATTACGACACGCCGCCGGCGCTCAACTCCACCGTCACAATGGACCGCGCCTGGCACATCATGCGCGACCAGAACATCTCGGCCATGCCCATCATCAACGAGGACGGCACGCTCTACGGCATGCTCTCCGCCGGGGACATTGCGGCCTACAGCATGCGCACGATCAGCGACCGGCACGTGGACGCGCTGCCGCTGTTCAACCTCCTGAGCGTCATCGAGGGGCGCATCCTCAACGACGGCGCCGAGCAGGTCGACCGCGTGTCCGGCGTAGTGACGATTGCCCTGCCGCAGAGCTGCGACAACCTGCTCTTCTCCGACCCCGACAGCATCATTCTCTGCGGCAACCAGCCGGATATGATCCGCCGCGCACTCGACATCGGCGTGCAGTGCATCATCCTCTGCCAGACCGACGTCGACCCCGCGTGGCTTGAAAACGCCGGCAAGACCTGCGTCATCTCCACCCCGCTCGATGCCAGCCGCGTGGCGCGGCTGGTGTATCAGGCGATCCCGATCTCCCGCCCGTGCAACACGGAGGATCTGGTCAGCTTCCACCTCGACGATTACATCGACGACGTGCGTGAGGTCGTGCTCGAGAGCCGCTACCGCTGCTACCCCGTGCTCGACGAGAACGAAAAGGTCGTCGGCACGCTCTCGCGCTATCACCTGCTGCGTCCGCGGCGCAAGCGTGTCGTGCTCGTCGACCACAACGAGCTGGCACAGGCCGTGCCCGGGCTCGAGCAGGCCGAGATCCTCGAGATCATCGACCACCACCGTCTGGCCGACATCCAGACCACGCAGCCCATCCGCGTGCGCAACGAGCCCGTCGGCAGCACGACGACCATCATCACCAACATGTATCAGGAGCACGGCGTCATGCCGTCGCCGAACATGGCGGGCCTGATGGCGGGCGCGATCTTGTCCGACACGGTCATGTTCAAATCCCCCACGTGCACGAAGCGCGACATTGCCATGGCAGAACGCATGGCCCGCATCGCCAACGTCTCGCTCAAGGAGCTGGGCAACCTGATCTTCGCCGCCTCGAGCGCCGGCGACAAGTCGGCCGAGGATCTGTGCTTTGCCGACTTCAAGGAATTCCACATCGCCGACCACTATCTCGGCGTCGGTCAGGTCACGTCGCTCGACTCGGCCAAGGTGCTCGAGCGCAAGGACGAGCTGCTGGCCGTCATGGCCACGAAGCTCGAGCAGCAGCACTATGACATGATCGCGCTCATGGTCACGGACGTGCTCCTGGAGGGCACGAACCTGCTCTACATCGGCAATGACGACACGATCCGCGCCGCCTTCTCGGTCGAGCCGAAGGACAGCGCCGTGTTCCTGCCCGGCGTGATGAGCCGCAAGAAGCAGATCATCCCCATGCTGACCGCCCTCTGGGGCTGAGGCCGCATATACAAAAAAGTCCGCACAGGCAGTGCCTGTGCGGACTTTTTTGATTCAATCCGTCATGCGCACGATGCGGTAATACGTGCGCGCCGTGAGCAGGTACACAAAGGTGTACAGCAGCGCAAAGACGCCGAACGTGCCGAGCGTGCACAGCAAAAACAGATGCACGTTCTGCAGCCCGAAGGCGAACACGATCTGCTTGATGAGCGGGAAGGCAAATGCGATGTGGATCGCCGCCGTCACAAGCGGCAGGAAGAACATGAGCAGCACCTGCGTGCGGATGGTCGCCTTGACCTCCTTCGGCGTCATGCCGACCTGCTGCATGATGCGGAAGCGCCCGCGGTCGTCATAGCCCTCGGAGACCTGCTTGTAGTAGATGATGAGCACCGTCGCAAACAGGAACACGAACCCGAGGAAAAAGCCGAGGAACAAAAAGCCGCCGTACGTGCTGCGCAGCGTGGGATAGCCGTCGGCGCGCATATCGGTCGTGTAATTCACGTTCGCCGCCTCGGCAGCAGACTCAAACCCGGGGTCGCAGAGCAGTGCGTGCAGCGCGTCGAGCTGCTCGTCGTCCGTGCCGGAGAGGTCGAACTGGTACGTGTAGTTGAGCATGCTGCGGGTGCCGCCGTGCTCGCTGGTGTAGGCGTTTTGCTGCGCGCGCAGCTCGAGCACGCTGTCGAGATCCGGCACGACCAGATACAGCGTGTGCAGACCCATGATGGAGCTGCCGCTGACGAGCGAGAAGCTATCGAGCTGCCGCAGCCGCAGCGTATCGCCGCCGAGCGTGAGCGTGTCGCCAAAGGCTGCGCCGTCCGTCCATGCGAGCGCCTCGCCGGGCGCGAGCGTCACCTGCTCCCCGGTCAGGTCGGCATAGCCCTCCGTGTCCAGAACCATGACGGCGTATTCATCGGCGCTCGAACCGGTGAGCTGTTCGCTCGTGAGATCGAGCGCATCGCCGCTGCGCAGCGCGGAAAACCTGACGGTGCGATAGCCGTGCACATTGCTCTGCGTGAGCCCCGCGCGCGTCATGGTGTCGTCCACCACCTGCAAAACCGGCGCGACGTCCGGCACCGTATTCGTCTGGGGGTCGGTCATGAGCGTGAGCGTCATATCCTGCGACCAGCGCACGTCGGCGTAGGCATCCAGCCCCTTGTACAGGCTCACCGTGGTCGAAACCGTCACAAGCACCATCGTCGAGAGGATGCAGATGCTCGCAAGGCCGGCCGCATTGCGGCTCATGCGGTAAATGAGACCGGAGACGGTGGCAAAGTGGCTGGTTTTATAGTAGTAGCGCCGGTTTTTGCGCAGCGCCTTGAGCACGACAACGCTCAGCGCGATGAACGTGAGATACGTGCCGATGATGACAAGGATGACCGCCGGGAAGAAATTCTGGATGGCGTATAAGGCCACGTTTGTGCGCAGGGAAATGAGATAGCCCGCGGCAAGGCACACCGCGCCGAGCAGTGCGAGGATCCACTTGCTGCGCGGCTCGCGCTCGCCCTCGCTGCCGGCGCGCAGCAGCTGCACGGGGTTCGACAGATGGATGATGCGGATGGTATTGAGCAGCAACAGCAAAAACAGCGCGCCGAAAAACGCCACCGTATAGCCGATGCTCATCAGGCGGATGTTCAGCCCGAACGTAGCCTCCCCGCCGATGAGCCGCATGAGCACGAGCTGCAGGAGCTTGGAGAACACACCCGCCGCCACGAGGCCAAAAAACAGCGCCATGGCCGCCGTATACAGCGACTCCCAGAAGAGTACGTAGGAAATGTGGCGCTTTTCCATGCCGAGGATGTTGTAGATGGCAAACTCGCGCTTGCGCTGTTTGGTGAAGGTACTGTTCGTATAAAAGAGGATGATGGCGGAAAACAGCGCCATGATCGACACGCCGAAACCGAGCACCTGACTGACGCTGCCGCCGTGCTGCATCTGACCGAGATACGGATCGCTCGCGAGCGTGAGGATGATGCAAAACAGCGCCACGATCACGATGCAGGCCAGCAGATACGGCAGGTAGAACCGGCGGTTTTTCTTCAGATTCGTCGCCGCCAGACGCGGGTAGAGATTACGCATGGCGCTCACCGCCCGTTGCCAGCATCGTGAGCGTGTCAGAGATTTTCTGATAGAGCTGCTCATCCGTGCTCTCGCCGCGATAGATCTCGTGGAACACCTCGCCGTCCTTGATGAACAGCACGCGCGAGGCGTGGCTGGCCGCCTTGACCGAGTGCGTGACCATGAGGATGGTCTGACCGCCGCGGTTGATCTCCTCAAACAGGCGCAGCAGCTCATCCGTCGCACGAGAATCGAGCGCACCGGTCGGCTCATCGGCCAGCACAAGCTTCGGCTGCGTGATGAGCGCACGGGCGACGGCTACACGCTGCTTCTGTCCGCCGGAGAGCTCATACGGGAACTTCTGCAGCAGCTCCGCGATGCCGAGCTGCCGGGCGATGGGCGCGAGGCGCGCGGCCATCTCCGGATACGCCTTGCCTGCGAGCACGAGCGGCAGGAAGATATTGTCCTGCACGGAGAACGTATCGAGGAGGTTGAACTCCTGGAACACGAAGCCGAGCTGCGAGCGGCGGAACGCCGCGATCTCCCGCTCCGGGATCGTGCCCAGCGCCCGGCCGTCGAGCACGACCTCGCCGCCGGTGGGCTTGTCGAGCGCGGCAAGAATGTTGAGCAGCGTGGTCTTACCGCTGCCGCTCTCGCCCATGATGGCGACGTACTCGCCCTTCTCGACTGTGAAATTCACGTCCGTGAGCGCCTGCACCTTCGTGCCGCCGAAGCGAGTGGTATAAATCTTCTGAACATGACGAACTTCCAAAAACGACATGACCGTTACCTCCTGTGTAATGACAGGCTCAGTATAAACCGCCGGGGAAATGGCTGCCATGCATCTGGCTTACATTTTCCCGGCGGAAACTTACGATTCTGTAAGGCTCACTCGACCTCGAGCGCGTCCTGCTCGAGTCCGATGCGCACCGTCGTGCCCACGCCGGGCGTCGAGGCGATGGTGATCGAGTGACCGAGCTTTTCGAGGATGCGGCGGCAGAGGTACAGGCCAATGCCGGTCGCGCGCTTATCCGTGCGGCCGTTACAACCGGTGTAGCCCTTTTCAAACACGCGCGGCAGATCCTCGGGCGCGATGCCGATGCCCGTGTCGCGGATGCAGAGCGTCTTCGGCGCTTCGAGCGTGATGGACACCGACCCGCTGCGGGTGTACTTGAGCGCGTTGGAGAGCACCTGCTCGATGACGAACAGCAGCCACTTTTCATCCGTGATGACGCTGACGTTCAGCGGCGCGTACTCCAGCCGCAGTTTGCGCCGGATGAACTGGGAGGCAAACTTGCGCACCGCCTGCCGGACGATATCGTCGAGCGCGTAGTTGCGGATGACATAGTCCGACGACGGGCTCTCGAGCCGCAGATAACCGAGCACCATCTCCACATACTGCTCCACGCTCTGCAGCTGCTCGAGCAGGGCGCGCTGCTCGTCCGTGTCCGCGTCCTGCAGCAGCAGACGCATGGCGGCGATGGGCGTCTTGATCTGGTGCGCCCAGACGGTGTAGTACTCAACTAAGTCCTGATAGCTGCGCTGGCTGCGGGTCATCTGCGCGCGGCGGTCGGCATCGAGCGCGCGCACGAGCGCCTGATACTGTGCCTCGAGCATCCCGTCCGGTTCCGGCAGCTGCTCGGTGCTGAGCGTGATCTCCTGCTCCAGCCGCCGCAGCAGGCGCAGACGCGCGGCAAACCTCCGGTAATCGACCGCGAACCACAGCGCCAGCACAAACAGGCACACGAGTGCCGCGTACCCCGCCGCACCCAGCGGCAGCCGGTAGAGCCAGAACACGAGCGCGAACACGGCCGTATAGACCGCAAGCGCGATGAGCGCCTTGCGGTTTTCCTTCACATAAGCGCCAAACATGGCCGCTTCCCCCCCTCACTCGATGAGATAGCCGAGGCCCTTTTTCGTCGTGATATAATCCGGCAGGCCGGCGGCCTCGAGCTTGCGGCGCAGACGGGCGATGTTGACCGTGAGCGTGTTCTCGTCGACAAAGCTGTCCGTCTCCCAGAGCTTTTCCATGAGCGTCTCGCGGCTGACGACGCTGCCCTTGCGCTCAAGCAGCGTCTGCAGGATGCGGTAGTCGTTTTTCGTCAGCTCGATGCGCTGGCCCTGATACGTCAGGCTCGCGTCGGCCGTGTTGAGCACGGCGCCGCGGTGCTCGAGCGTGGGCGCGGGCGCGGCAAAGTCATACGTGCGGCGCAAAATGGCCTGGATCTTCGCCAGCAGCACGTTCAGGTCAAAGGGCTTGGCGATGAAATCGTCGCCGCCCATGTTCATGGCCATGACGATGTTCATATTGTCCGACGCCGAGGAGAGGAACACGACCGGCACGTTTGACACGCGCCGCAGCTCCTGGCACCAGTGGTAGCCGTTATAAAACGGGAGCGTGATGTCGAGCAGCACGAGCTGCGGGTCAAACGCCGTGCACTCGGCAAGCACATTGCGGAAATCCTCCGCGCAGCGCACGTCAAAGCCCCACGTCGTCAGGTGCTTTTGCAGCGCGGCGGCGATGGCCGCGTCGTCCTCCACGATAAAAATGCGGTGCATGCGATCCCCTCCCGGGCAGAAAAATAGCAGGCGCAGTGACCCTGCACCCGCTATTTTACGATAATTCGGCGCCGATTGCAACGGCTGTGTCAATCCCGGCGGCGGTTGCCGTAGAGAATGATGAGCCGCAGCAGCTGCGCAAACGACACCAGCAGCGCCGCGACATACGTCATGGCGGCCGCCCGCAGCACGCTGCGCGCGCCGCGCAGCTCGTCGTCCGTGAGCAGGTTGCGCGACTCGATGGCGGCCAGCGCACGACGGGAAGCATTGAACTCCACCGGCAGCGTCACGAGCTGGAACACCGTCACGAGGCCGAAGAGCAGAATGCCCGCCCAGACGAGCACCGACCAGTTGAAGATCAGCCCCGCGATGAGCAGCGGCCACGACAGATTCGAGCCGATGCGCGTGGCCGGGATGATGGCCGCACGGATGCGGATGGGTGCATAGTCCGTGGCGTACTGCACGGCGTGGCCCGCCTCGTGCGCCGCGACGCCCACGGCCGCGATCGACGCGACGCCGTAGACCTCGTCCGAGAGACGGATGACCTTCGCCTGCGGGTCAAAGTGGTCGGTGAGTTTGCCCGAGATGTGCTCGATGCGCACATCCGTGATGCCATTGGCCTGCAGGATACGCTGCGCCGCCTGCGCGCCGGTCAGGCCGCTCGTGCAGCGCACGCGCGCGTAGCGCGAAAACGCACTCTTGACCTGGATCTGCGCGATGAGCGCGATAAGCAGTGCCGGCACGACCAGCAGCAGATACGTGGTATCAAAGCCATAATAATATCCATGGTACATGGCAGTCGGTCCTTTCTGGTTCGTGCTGCTATTTTACCGCCAAAGCGCGCGCGCGTCAACCGGGGACACAGATTTGCGCAGCGCGGCGTTTTTTGCGCAAATATCCCCCCACCGGGCTTGCACGGCGGTCGTTTTTTGTTATACTTGTGTCAAATACACGATAAAGAGTATGGACGATCCGATCATGATTGATGCACACGACATTCGATTTTCCTACGACGGGCCGGGCGGCCGCCGCTCCCTCAACGGCGCGCAGCTGTATGCCGCGCCCGGTGAATTTGTGGCCGTGCTGGGGCACAACGGCTGCGGCAAATCCACGCTCGTCAAGCACTTCAACGCCCTGCTGCCGCTGCAGCACGGCACGCTGACCGTCGACGGCATGGACGCCGCCGACCCCGCCAACCGCTGGGCGCTGCGGCGCAAAGTCGGCATGGTGTTTCAGAATCCGGACAACCAGTTCGTGTCCACGATCGTGGGCGAGGACGTGGCCTTCGGGCTGGAAAACTACGGCGTGCCGGAAGACGAGATCCCTGCGCGCGTGGCCGCGGCGCTCGCCGCCGTGGACATGGCAGGCTATGAAAACCGCGCGACGCACACGCTCTCCGGCGGGCAGAAGCAGCGCGTGGCGCTGGCCGGCGTGCTGGCCCTGTCGCCGGACATTCTGGTGTTCGACGAGGCCACCGCCATGCTCGACCCCGACGGCCGGCAGGAGGTGCTGCACACGATCCACCGCCTGCACACGCAGCAGCACAAGACCGTCGTCATGATCACGCACTATATTGAAGAAGCCATCGGCGCCGACCGCGTCTATCTCATCCACAACGGCAAAATGATCGCCGACGGCACGGCGTGCGAGATGCTCACGCAGCCGGAGCTGCTGGCCGCGGCAGGGCTCACGCCGCCGATGCCGGTGCAGATGTACCATGACCTGAAGCAGGCCGGGATCACGCTCGCCCGCTGCCCGCTGACGCTTGAGGAGCTTGCGGAGGAACTATGCCGATCACAGTAACGAATCTGACGTGTGTCTACGGCGCGGGGACACCTTTTGAGACTACTGCGCTGCGCGATGTGTCCGTCACGGTCGAAAACGGCAGCTTCGTCGGCATCCTCGGCCGCACCGGCTGCGGCAAGTCCACGCTCATCCAGATCATGGCCGGTCTGCTCACGCCGACGGCCGGGACCGTCATGCTCGACGGGCAGGACATCCACGCCCGCCGCTATGACCGCAGCATCCTGCGGCGCAAGGTCGGCATCGTGTTCCAGTACCCGGAGTGTCAGCTCTTTGAGACGACCGTGGAAAAGGACGTGGCCTTCGGCCTGAAACACAGCGGCCTGAGCGCCGCCGAAAAGCAGGCGCGCGTGCGCTGGGCGCTCGAGACCGTTGGTTTCTCGTTCGAGAAAGTCCACGACCAGCCGCCGATGGGCCTCTCCGGCGGGGAGAAGCGGCGCGTGGCCATCGCGGGCGTGCTGGCGACGAAGCCGGAGTATCTCATTCTCGACGAGCCGATCGCGGGGCTCGACCCGCTCGGACGCGAGGCGTTTCTGCAGCTCATCACCGAGCTCAACCGCGGCGGCATGACCATCCTCATGGTCTCGCACAACGCCGACTGTCTGGGCGCGTATGCCCGACGGCTGCTCGTGCTGGAGGACGGGCAGCTCGTGCGCGACGGCACACCGGAGGAGATCTACGCCGACCTCGACTGGATGCGCGCGCACCGGCTGGGCGTGCCGCAGAGCCGCACCGCCGCCGCGCTGCTGAAGCAGGGCGGGCTGGACATTCCGCAGAACATCGCAAGCTATGACGCGCTGCTCGCGGCCGTGCTGCGCGCGAAGGGCGGTGGCCGCCCATGAGGGAACACCTGACCGGGCAGTTTACTCCCGGCACTTCAATTTTGCACCTGTTGGACGCACGGGCAAAATTTTTCGGCTTTCTCATCCTCATCGCCGCCACCGTGTGCACGGACGCCTGGCCCGGCTACGCGCTGCTGCTCGCCGTCACGGCCGCCGTCGTGGCCATTTGCGGCCTGCCGCTGCGCACCGCGCTCGCGTCCGTGGCACGCATGGGCTGGTTTTTCCTGCTCATCTTCGCGATGAACGCCCTGTTTTTCGCCACCGACGACGCCATCTGGCACTGGTGGATTCTCACGCTGTCCGTGCCCGGCATCGTGCAGGGCGCGCAGGTGACGGTGCGGCTCGCGCTCATCCTCGTGCTGAGCAATGTGCTCACGTGCACGACGCCGCCGCTCGAGATCACCGGTGCGATCCAGACGCTGCTCAGCCCGCTGCGGCTCGTGCGGCTGCCGGTCGAGGACATTGCGATGATCCTGTCCGTCGCCGTGCAGTTCATCCCGACGCTGCTCGAGGAGACCGACACCATCCGCAAGGCGCAGATTGCGCGCGGCGCGCGCTTTGAAAGCCGCCGCCTGCACGAGCGCGCACAGGCCATGCTGCCGCTGATCGTGCCGATCTTCCTCAGCGCCTTCAAGCGTGCCGACGAGCTCGCCATGGCCATGGAGGCCCGCGGCTACCGCGGCGCGCGCGGCCGCACCCGGAAAAAGTCCGTTCCCCTGCCCCTGAGCGGCTGGGGCGCGCTTGCGCTGTGCGCCCTTGTGTGCGCAGCGGAAATACTCCTGTAAATCCAAAATCAGAAAGGAACCGAAGCCCGATGCAAACCATGTCTACCGTCAAAAAATCCATCATCACCGCCGTGTGCATTGCCCTGTGCTATGTCCTGCCGCTGCTGTTTCACGGCATTCAGGGCGCGGGCCAGATCTTCTGCCCGATGCACATCCCCGTCTTTCTGTGCGGGCTCGTGTGCGGCTGGCAGTTTGGCCTGCTGTGCGGTCTGGCCGGCCCTGCGCTCTCGAGCGCGCTGTGCGGCATGCCTCCGGTGAGCATTCTGCCGTCGATGATGATCGAGCTGGCCGTCTACGGTCTGATTGCCGGCCTCATGATGCGCTGTGTGCGCACGCGGCACGTGTACGCCGACCTCTATATCAGCCTCATCGTTGCCATCGTCGCCGGCCGCGTCGTCAACGGCCTGGTCAATGCGCTCATCTTCGCGCGCGGCAGCTACTCCATGGCCACGTGGGTCGCGGGCTCCGTCGTCAAAAGCTGGCCGGGCACCGTCATCCAGCTCGTGTTCATCCCGAGCATCGTGTTCGCGCTCATGAAGGCGCGTCTCATCCCCGAGCGCTATCCGAAGGAGGTGCCCGAGCATGATTGATCAGAAGGACGTCATTTCATTTTTTGACCGCTGCGCCCCCGGCTGGGACGCGGAAATGATCCGCAACGAGCCGGTCATCCGCACCATTCTTGACAACGCCGGCATCCGCGCGGGCGTGGACGTGCTCGACGTGGCCTGCGGCACGGGCGTGCTCTTCCCGGACTATCTGGCGCGGGACGTGCACAGCGTCACCGGCGTAGACATTGCCCCGGAAATGGCCCGGCGCGCCGCCGAAAAGTTCCCGGATGCGCGCGTGACCGTGCTCTGCGGCGACATTGAGACCGTGCCGCTCCCGCAGCCGTTTGACTGCTGCATGGTCTACAACGCCTTCCCGCACTTCCCTGACCCGGCGCGCCTGATCGCGCATCTGGCGACGCTGCTCAAGCCCGGCGGCCGCCTGTCCATCGCGCACGGTATGAGCCGCGCCATGCTCGACCGGCACCACGCGGGCTCGGCCAGCAAGGTCTCCATCTCACTGATGAGCGAGACGGAGCTTGCCGCGCTCATGGCCCCGTATTTTGACGTGGACGTCATCATCTCGGACGACCGGATGTATCAGGTCTGCGGCGTGAAGAAGTAAACACAAGCGCAAAATGCCCCCGGACGGTTGTCCGGGGGCATTGCAAAACCCTGACGGATCATGCTTTTGACGTGCATTTCATTCGAGGCGGGCGCTTCGCCCCCCCGAGCTCCCCCGCTGCTCTGCCGCATTGCCCCGCAGCGACGCTTTTACGAGCAAAAATGCCCCCGGACAGACGTCCGGGGGCATTGCAAACCCCTGATAGATCAGGCTTTTGATGCGCATTTCATTCGAGGCGGGCACTTCGCCCCCTCGAGCTCCCCCGCTGCTCTGTCGCATTGCCCCGTAGCGACGCTTTTACGAGCAAAAATGCCCCCGGACACATCGTCCGGGGGCATTCCTTATGATGTTATAATGTTTTTTCTTGTCTTTCCGGTCTGCGCTTATGCAGCAGCGTAGCCGCTGAGGATGGAGGCCATCTCGGCGCGGGTCGCCGCGGCGTTCGGCGCGAGCAGTTTGCCGTCGCGGCCGAGGATGAGCTTCTCCGCGTTGGCCCACTGCATCTCGGCCTGCGCCCAGGCCGGAATGTCCGCCGCGTCGCCAAAGGCGGAGAGGTCGGCGCGCGCCGTCACGTCCCGGCCGGCAAAGGCCGCATAGCCGCAGAGCATGACCGCGGCCTGCGCGCGCGTGACGGCCATGTCGGGCTGGAACGTCCCGTCGCCGCAGCCGACGACGATGCCGTTGGCCGCCGCCCAGATGACAGCGTCCGTATACCACTCGCCTGCCGGCACATCCGAGAACGGATTGGCCGCCGCGACTTCCGGCTCGCCCGCCATCGCGTAGAGGATGACCGCGAGCATCGCGCGGGTCAGCTCCTGATCCGGCGCAAAGATCGTCGCGCTCTCGCCGACCATCCAGCCGCGGTTGTACACGCGCTTGATGTCCGTGTAGGCCCAGTGGTTCGTCACGTCCACGAACGGCAGGAACGCACCGGTCTCTTTCGTATAATCGGCGGTGAAGAACACCTCAATCCCGTCGCCGTCCTCGAGCTCATACGCACCCATGTAAGTATCCGGGAACTCGCCGTTGACGCGGTACATCCAGCCGGAATACTGGCCCTTGCTCAGCTCGGCCACCTTCGTGCCGTCCGGTGCGGTGACTGCCTGGACATAGCTGCCCTTGGCATCATATGTATAGCCGTTGGCGGCAAGCACCTGTTTGAACACGTCAAATGCCGTCGTACCCTCAGGCAGATCGCGGACCACGGTCGGCAGGATCCAGGCCTCGGTGTCCGTGTGCAGCTGGAAGGTGACGGTGATCGTCTCGGGATTCGGATCGACCGGCGTCGGATCGATCGGCGTCGGGTCCACCGGCGTCGGATCAATCGGCGTCGGATCGATCGGCGTCGGGTCCACCGGCGTCGTTCCGACGACCGTGACCTTTGCGGACACCGCCTGATGGCTCAGCGCCTGGAAGTCCGCGTTGTCCGGATAACGTGCGGCGTACTTGCCGAGCGTCTCGCTCGAAAGCTCGCTGCGGATCGTGACGGTCTTGTCCTCTGCGGGACGAGTCACGAGCAGGTTCTCGTGGCTGATCACGCGGGAGTTGGACGAACGGAACAGCCGCCACTGCTCGCTTTCCGACCAGCCATCCATCGCCACGGGGACGATGCCGCTGCCGGTCAGGTCTGCATGGTCATACACCCAGACGAGCTGGCCGTCCGCATCCAGATACGCTTCCTGGAAGGGATGCAGGTCGGTGAGAATGTTCTTTTCGTCCGTGTTGGCGTTGCGGATGCCGTCAAAGTAGTGCGCCTTGACCTGCGCCATGAGCGCGAGCTCGCTGTCGATCTCCTGCTGCGTGAGCGGCTGGACTTCGATCACGAAATCACGCGAGGCAGCGACGCCGCTGTCGGCATCCGTGAGCGTCACCGTGACGGTGACATCCTTTGCCGCCTCGCCGGGCAGCGGGCGGTAGACCTCCGCACGCGCGGCGTTGTTCACATCCGGCGGCACGATGGTGTCGGCATCGCTGCTCGTGATGGTCACGGGAGTGTACTTGCCGTCCACGCCGAAGTCGCGCGTGGTCGGGAAATGAATATCGTTGGCTGCAAGATACTTGCCGTCGCGCTGCGTGAGGGGCAGGCCCGTCACGGCGTCGCGCAGGCCGCCGTAGGCGGCAAAGCCCGCATCGAGCTTGGCGAGCAGATCCTCGCGCACGGTCGTCTCCTGCCCCTTGACGGTGACATAGAAGACCTTGCTCACGGTAATGGCCTGCTCCTGCGTGTCCGTGAACTGGAAGGTCACGGTCGCGGTGAGGGTGACGGCCTTGTCCTGTGCGGGCGTCTTGACCACGCCGACATAGGGGTCAAAGAGCGTGTCCGGCGTCTGCTGGTTTTTGTCGCTGACGGCGATCGCCGTCGGGTCGCTGGACGTCCAGGAGATAAGCGCCCACCGCTTGCCGTCGATGACCTTCGGCAGCGTCAGATCCTGCGTGAGCTGGTTCGGGTCCTCACCGGCGGCGCACAGGCCCTCGGTGGTGAGCTGGCTCGTGATCTCGGCGGAGATCGCATCGCGCACGCGCTGCACGTCCCAGCCGATGACGACCGGGACCTGCAATGTCTCGGTCGCGCCGGCCTTGCTGAGCGCAAACGTGACGTTGTAGCTGCCGTTGTGCACGAGCGGCGTGGTGTTCGGGTCTGCGAAGAAATACGTGATGGTGCCGTCGGCCGCGACACCCGCACCGCCGTACACTTCCTCGACCTTGGAGACGCTGACCGCGATGCTGCTGTCGTCGAGCTTCGCGCTGAGCATCGTGTTCACATTCGTATCCCGGCCGTATTCCGGCGTCAGGGTGATGGTGCCGTCGAGCCGCTCAACGAGCTTGCGCAGCTCGCTCTTGGCGGCTTCTTTATCGAGCTCCGCCTGCGACCAGACGCGAATGTCAAAGCTGCGGTAGGCAGTGGCCTCGCCGCGCGTGAGCGTCGCCGAGAGGGTGACGGTCTGGATGCCGCTGGCCGGCAGCGTCACGGCGCCGGTGGCCGGGTCGATGATGCTGCTGTCCGAGCTCGCCCACGTGATGGCCGAGCCGTTCACGGCCCCGGTCGCCGGCAGCGTGAGCGTCGTGGCCGCGCGGATGTCGGAGGTATCGAGCGTCAGGGCCGAGGCATCGGCCTTGAGCAGACGCTCTTCCGCCGTGGCGATGCGCACGGGGCTGCTGAGCGTTTTATATTCTCTGGAGACGGTGTCATAGAGCAGGAAGGACAGGTAATTGCCCGCCATGTCCTCCGGGATGGTGTACTCCCGGCCGGTCGTGCCGGTGATCTCCTTATACGAGCTGGTGCCGGTGTTGCTCGCGTTGTAGTCCGCGGCCGTGAGATAGCGCCACTCGATCTTCAGTTTCGGGAAATTCTCGTAGTCGTACTCGCCGCCGCCGAGGACATTGATCTTGGCGCGCACCGTCTCGCCCACGGCAACAACGCCCTCGAGCTCCACGGTCGTGATCTGGGGGATGACGTAGATCGTGAGGCTCGCCGTGATGCCGTTGGCCGCGCTGGCCGTGACGACCGCCTTACCGGCGCCGTCGGCCGTCGCCTTGACGATCACGGACTGGTTGGCCGCGCCCGCGCCCTCCGGCGTCTCGAGCGTGACAATGCCCTCGCCCTCCGTCAGCGTCCAGTCGACGTGCGTGTCCTTGTCCATGTCCTTGCACGCGGCGGCGATCGTCGCCTGCGGCTGCGGCTCATTCGCCGTGCGCCAGAGCGTGTCCGGGCCGGTCAGCTCGATGCGCGGGTCGGGCTGCACCACTTCGCCTGCCTGCCAGACGAGGATGGGGTAGCCGTTGTTCGCGCCAGCCGTGTCTTCCTTGAAGGCGCTGCCGAGCTTGTCCGCAAGGCCCTCGGGGGAGGTGATCTGCGTGGCCGCCGCCGCCTTGCCGCCAAGCACTTCTGTCTCCGGCAGCGTATAGTAGCAATTTTTGACCGTGGCATTGCTGAAGGCAAAGATGCCGCCCTTCTGCGATGCCTTACCGCCAATGTCGCCGATGCTGTAGCAATTTTCAATAGTGCCCTTTTTTAGCTGGCCGACAATACCGCCCGCCTTGTCCGAGCCGGTAATACTGCCGGTGTTGTAGCAATTTTGAATGGTCGCAGCCGTTCCCCAGTAGCCAAGGATACCGCCGGCCGTTGTTCCGGTCACATCGGCCGCGTTCACGCAGCCGCTGATGGTCACATTGTTGCTGTTCTGGCCGCCTGCAATGCCGCCGGTGTAGCCGCCGGTCACGCTGCCGGAAAAGCTGCAGTTCTCGATCGTTCCGGCCTGCACCTTGCCGACGATGCCGCCAATATAATTCTTCGTGCCGCAGCTGACCACGCCGGAAACATTCAGGCTGCGGATCGTTGCCTGATTGATCGCAGCGAACAGGCCCTGATTGACCACGCTGCCCTGCACGTTCAGGCCGCTGATCGTATGGCCGCAGCCATCGAACGTACCAGCAAAGAAATCGCCGGGATATGACGCCGCATTGCCGACCGGCGTCCACGTGCCGGTGAGGGCAACGTCATTGGCAAGATAGAACGAAACACCGGAAAGGTTATACGTTCCGTTTCCGCCATCCGCCTTGACCGCGGCGGCGAAGGCCCGCAGACTCTCCTCCGTGCTGATCTTATACGCGGCACCGGCGCTCGTATCCGCCCCCGCCGTATACTCCGGCAGTGCGGACACGTCCACCGTGTCCGCGGCCAGTGCCGCCGGCATGAGGCCGACGAGCATCGTCAGCACCAGAAGCAGGGCCAGAAACCGTTTTTTCATGTGCTTTCCTCCCAAAACAAAAAATTCTGCCCGCCGGAATCGGCGGACAGGTGCAACAAAACCAGCCGAACGAAATTCCTTCGTTCAGCCATGCAACTTCCGGTTCCGGCAGAAATGCCTGCAGCCTTCGGGTATTCTGACTTATCCGCCTTCCGGCGGCTTCACAGTGACCGACTCGCGGGGCTTTTCACCCGCATTCCCCCTGCCGCCCGAAGCGGCGAAGACTGCGCAATATACAGTTTCGGTCGTAGTGTATCACAGCCCGGCGCGGTTGTAAATCCTTTTTCCGACCGTATTCGCGGGCGAAGCGGATGGCCCACAAAGCGCCGCAGCGCCGCACGCCGGCGCCGAACACGCAAAACACCCCCGGACCGAAGTCCGGGGGTGCACTGATGGAATGCTTATTTGCGAATGTAAGCGCTGAGGATGGAGGCCATCTCGGCGCGGGTCACCGCGTCGTTCGGCGCGAGGAGCTTGCCGTCGCGGCCGACGATGAGCTGTCTGGCAACGGTCCACTGCAGTTCAGCCTGCGCCCAGGACGGAACGTCCGCCGCGTCGCCGAACGCTGAGAGATCGGCGCGCGCCGTCACGTCGTCACCGGAGAAAGCCGCAAAGCCGCAGAGCATGACAGCCGCCTGTGCGCGCGTGACCGCAGCGTCGGGCCGGAACGTGCCGTCACCGCAGCCGACAACGATGCCATTTTCAGCCGCCCAGATGACCGCGTTCGTATACCACTGGCCGGTCGGAACGTCCGAGAACTTGTTTTCCGCCGTGACCGCCGGCTCACCGGCTCTGGCATAGAGAATGACCGCGAGCATGGCGCGGGTGAGCGTCAGGTCGGGCGCGAAGGTCTTGTCGTCCACGCCGACCATGAGGTTACGGGTATACATGCGCTTGATGGCAGTGTACGCCCAGTGATCCCACGACACATCGGTGAATGGCAGGACCATGCCGGGCACCTGCATGTAGTCGGCCGTGAAGAAGACCTCAATCTCGTCGCCGTCCTCAAGCTGGAAGGCGTTCATCGCCACATCCGGAATATCGCCGTTGACGCGATAGAGCCAGCCGGAGTTTTGCCCCTTGCTGAATTCGGCGACCTTGGTGCCGTCCGGCGCGGTGACCGCCCGCAGATAGCTGTAATCTGCATCATAATCATACGTGTAGCCGTTGGCCGCGAGCACCTGCCGGAACACGTCAAGCACCGTCGTGCCCTCGGTCGAAACGCTGACCACAGCCGGCTGGATCCAGACGTCCGTGTCCGTGTGCAGCTGGAAGGTGACGGTGTACACGCTCGAGGGTTCCGTCGGGCTCGACGGAGCCGATGGAGACGACGGGCTCGACGGGGCCGACGGAGCCGACGGAGACGACGGGGCCGACGGGCTCGATGGGGCCGTCGGGGCCGTCGGGGCCGTCACACCGCTCGGAGCCGTCGGGGCCGTCGGGACGTCCGGTCCCACAGCCAGCGCCGCCGGCATGAGACTGAAGACCAACGTCAGCGCCAGAAGCAGCGCCAAAAACCGTTTTTTCATGTTGCTTCCTCCTGAAACAAAAAATTTCTGCCCGCCGGGACCGGCGGACAGCTGCAGCAAAACCGGCCAAACGAAATCTCTTCGTTCAGCCATGCAGTTTCCGGTTCCGGCAGAAATGCCTGCAGCCTTCGGGTATTCTGACTGATCCGCCTTTCGGCGGCTTCACAGTGACCGACTCGCGGGGTTTTGCACCCACATTCCCCCTGCCGCCCGAAGCGGCGAAGACTGCGCAGTATGCAGTTCTAAGCGTAGTGTACCACAGCACGGCGCGGTTGTAAATGCTCCGGCACGACATGTGCAGAAATTAAAAAAATCTCCTCCCGGCGGTTACGGGAGGAGATTTTTTCGTGCGGGGAAACCGCACATTGGGGGGCGGTCACCGGGAGGCGGTTACTCCCGGAAACCATGGAGAAAAAACAGAAATGGATGAAAAATAGCAAAGGAAAATGGGATCAGCGCTTGATGCGCACGATGTCTCTGCCAAGCAGAGCCGTGTAAAGGCCGCCGATCACGAGCGCAAGCACACCCAGCAGCGCCATCGCGGCAGAGCGGGCGGAGTACGTGCTCATAAAGGAGACAGCGGTGATCTCGATCGCGAGAAACGCAGCGAATGCCAGAATGTTCAGCCAGATGTTTTTCATAGCAGCTACCTCCTGTTTTTGGGGTTCCGAGGGCGTTTTCCGATCCCTCTGTTTACAGTTGCATAATAGCACAACGTCCGCCTGTTGTAAAATTCACAATTTTGAAAGGAACGTTTTGCGTTTTCGATTCAATTCAAAAATCTGATGATATTCTTTCGCGAAAATGATAATTTCCTGTCAATCTGTCCCTGCGATTTGTTGGATAGCCGAAAAAAAGCTTGACGTAGACTGGATTTGCGACGTATTATAAATTCGAGAAAAAAACGGATCCAGATCGGGATAAGGAGGCATTGCCTATGGAACTTCGTTTGCTGACCACATTTTTAAAGGTCGCGCAGCTGCAGAGCTTCTCCAAGGCCGCAGAATCCCTGGGTTATTCCCAGTCCGCCGTTACGGTACAGGTCCAGCAGCTCGAAAACGAGCTGGGCGTGCGTCTGTTTGACCGCATTGGCAAAACCGTATCCATCACCCACTACGGGCAGGAATTCATTCCCTACGCACGCGATGTCGTATCGGCCGCGGCGCGCGCCGTGTCGTTCACGGTGCAGGAACGCGATCTGACCGGCACGCTGCGCATCGGCACAATCGAATCGATCATGACGGCCAGCTTCGGTGAGATCCTGCCGCTGTATCATGAGCACTGTCCGCATGTGAACACGCAGCTGGTCGAGGGCGACACCAAAACGCTCTCAGATATGCTCATGCACAACGAAGTCGACCTGATCTATACGCTCGACGACATGGGCTATGACGCGCAGCGCGTCAAACTCTTCGAGTGCCCGCAGGAGATCGTCATCGTCGCAAGCCCCAAGCACCCGTTTGCTGCCGTCAAGCAGCTCAAGCTGGCCGACCTCGTCAACGAACCGTTCGTGCTCATGCCGCAGTTCAACAGCTACCGCCACCAGTTCGACATGGAGCTGGCGCACCAGAAGCTGTCGATCCGGCCGTTTCTGGAGCTGGAAAGTACGAGCATGGTCATGCAGCTGCTCGAGCACAATCCCTATCTGTCCGTGCTGCCGCGCTACACGGCGCGCCGCCGCGCGGAAGAGGGCCGGCTCGTCATTCTGCCAGTCGTGGACTGCCACATGGAGCAGTGGAGCCAGCTGGTGCACCACCGCGACAAGGTGCTCACGCCGCAGATCCGCGCCATGGTCTCCTGCATTGCGCAGGTGGAAAAAATACCGCTGCATCTCGAGGACTGACGCGGCACAAATGCATACAAAAAACAGCTCCCATCGGACGATGGGGGCTGTTTGCTGTCTGTGAACAGAAACTCAGTCGGTCACGTACGGCAGGAGGGCGATCTGACGCGCTCTCTTGATGGCCTCGGTGAGCTCGCGCTGATGCATCGCGCAGGTACCGGTCGTGCGGCGCGGCAGGATCTTGCTGCGCTCGGACAGGAAGCGGCGAAGCTTCGCGGTGTCTTTGTAGTCGATATAAGTGCACTTGTCCACACAGAACTGGCAAACTTTTCTGCGTTTGCGGTTCTTGCTCTTATCTCTGTCAAAAGCCAAGACTGTAATCCTCCTTTATCAAAATCAGAACGGCAGGTCGCCGTCATCGTCGTCCAGCTCGGAAAAAGCGCTGCCGCCCTGGGGGACATTGTCATATCCGCCATAGCTGCCGCGGTGAGCCGGTGCCGATGCGCTCGGCGCTGCCGGACGAGGCGCATCGCCGCCGTCGCGGCGCTTGCTCTCGCCGAAGTAGACATTGTCCGCCACGACCTCCGCGCTGCGGCGCTTGCCGCCTTCACGGTCGGTCCAGTCGCGGATCTGCAGGCGGCCGCTCACGGCGGCCATGCTGCCCTTGGTGAAGTACTTGGAGACGAACTCCGCCGTGCTTCTCCAGGCGACAATGTCGATGAAGTCCGTCTGCTTCTCGCCGCCGTCACGACCGCCGAAATCACGGTCGACCGCCAGCGTAAACGAAGCCACGGGGATCTGGGACTGGGTATAACGAAGCTCGGGGTCACGGGTCAGACGGCCCATGAGCACAATGTGGTTCAGCATTGCCGTGCCTCCTTATTCCGGGCGACGGGTGATCAGGGAGCGGAGAATACCGTCCGTGATGCCCAGCACACGATCCAGCTCGGCCGGGAAATCCGGACCGCTGGTGAACTTGACGAGCACGTAGTAGCCCTCAGAAATGTAGTTGATCTCGTAAGCGAGCTTGCGCTTACCCATCTCCTCCATTTCCTCCAGCGTGCCGTTCTGCTCGACAAGCGCCTTGAACTTCTCGACGACTGCTGCAGTCTCTTCCTCCGACAGATTGGGGTTGATGATATACATCAGTTCGTACTTTTCGGTGGTTTTTGCCATTTCAGTTGCACCTCCTTCTGGTCTAGTGGCCCTCATCTCAAATGAGAGCAAGGATCACCCGCGTCAATACGCAGGCCATATTATTATACCTGAAAAAGCGGGAAAGTCAATCCTTTTTTGCACTTTCCGGCGTATCAAGCACGTGCACGTTCATCTGCGGGTAGGACATGGACACGCCGTGGGCGTCAAACGCCGCGCCGACGGCCTCCATGAGGTCATAATATACGGTCCAATAGTCGGCCGTTTTGCACCAGACGCGCACCGTGTACTCGATATTGCTCTCCCCGTAGCCCGACACGCGCACGAACGGCTCCGGCTCCGGCAGGATGCCGGGCACGAGCGACACGGCGTTGTGCAGCGCCGCCTTCACCTGCTCCGGACGGCAGGTATAGTCCGCGCCGAACGTCAGGTCCACGCGCCGCTGCGACTCTCGGTTATAATTGACGATCTTGGACGCCGAGAGGTCGCTGTTGGGCACATAAATGTCCTTATTATCCAGCGTGCACAGCTGCGTGTAGATCAGGCCGATGTCCTTGACGGTGCCGCTCACGTCACCGGCCTCGATGAAATCACCGTCCTCGAACGGCCGCGTGAGCAGGATGGTGATGCCGCTCATGGCGTTGGACAGGCAGTTTTGCACCGAGAGCGACAAAGCCAGGCCAAGCAGGCTGAACACCGCCAGCAGCGCCGTGACGTTAAAGCCGAGACTGTCGGCCACGATGAGGATGGCCATGAACTCCAGCGCGATCTTGAGCACCTTGAGGATGAATCGGCTCAGGCTCTCCGACAGGCGCGAGTGCGCCGAGATGCGCCGCGCGACGCGCATGACGAGCCAGATGACGAGCACACAGATCACGAGCGTGATGGCGGAGGTGATGAGCTTTTCGAGCGTGAGACTGCCGAGGCTGAAGCCGATGGCGTTATTCACGTCCTCGATGCTGTCTTTCGTGGATTCGAGTGCGTTCTGATAGGTGTCCGTATTCAAATGGCGGTCTCCCCTTTCGTAATGATCTGCTGCTTAGTATACGCCATACCCCGCCGGTTTTCAACACGTTCCGGCGGGCGGGGTATTGGAGAAGGATGCATGCACGCCATGGTGTCCGAAAACACCGCATCTCAACGCAGTGTGGGAACTTCCGTTCTCAGAGCAGCAGGGGGCGCTCGAGGGGGCATGGCCCGCCGCGAGTAGGATCGCGTCTTTCCTATCCGGCCCGCCGCGGATGGAGTAGCGCCTTTTTGCACTTTTAAGCGCAAAAAGGCGGGGCTGAGATCAGCCCCGCCTGCGTAGGTAGGTAAACTTATGCCTCGTCGTAGAGCTTCTTGAGCTTGAGCAGGTGCTCGTAGCGCTTCTTTGCGTTGGCCTCGGACTTGGCAAACAGCTCCTCGGCACGATCCGGGAACTCGTTGGTCAGGCGGGCGTAGCGCGCCTCGTTCATGAGGAAGTCGCGGTAGCCGCCGGCCGGCTCCTTACTGTCGAGCGCGAAGGGCTTTTCAGCGGACGGATCGTAACGGAACAGGTTCCAGTAGCCGCAGTCGACCGCACGCTTCATCTCGCCCTGGCAGTTGGTCATGCCGCCCTTCTTGATGCTGTGCATCTCGCAGGGAGCGTAGCCGATGATCAGGGACGGGCCGTGGTAAGCTTCCGCTTCCTTGATGGCCTTGATGGTCTGCGCCGGGTTTGCGCCCATGGCGACCTGCGCCACGTAGATGTAGCCGTAGCTCATGGCGATCTCGGCAAGGCTCTTGCTCTTGAGCTCCTTACCGGCAGCCGCGAACTGCGCGACCTGACCGATGTTGGAGGCCTTGGACGCCTGTCCGCCAGTGTTGGAGTAGACCTCGGTGTTGAAGACGAACACGTTCACGTCCTCGTCCTGCGCCAGGACATGGTCCAGACCGCCGAAGCCGATGTCATATGCCCAGCCGTCGCCGCCGAAGATCCAGCAGCTCTTCTTGTTGAGGAAGTCCTTGTTGGCCATGACGCGCTGGTAGCGCTCGCAGTCACAGGCGGGCTTGGCCTCCATCACAGCGAGGAACTCCGCCGTGGCGGTCTGGTTGGCCTCGCCGTCGTTATAGGTCTCGAGGTACTTCTTCGCAGCCGCGACCTTGGCGGGATCCTTGCCGTTTTCGGCGATGTAGCGGATGTCTTCCGCCAGATCGTCACGGATCTTCTTCTGGCCGAGGTACATGCCGAGGCCGTGCTCCGCGTTATCCTCGAACAGGGAGTTGGCCCAGGCGGGACCCTTGCCTTCCTTGTTGACGGTGTACGGGCTGGTGGCAGCCGGGCCGCCCCAGATGGACGAGCAGCCGGTCGCGTTGGAGATCATCATGTGATCGCCGAACAGCTGCGTGATCAGGCGGGCATAGCTCGTCTCGGCGCAGCCGGCGCAGGAGCCGGAGAACTCGAGCATGGGCTGCCGGAACTGGCTGCCCTTGACGGTGAAGTCCTGAAGTTCCTTCTTCTCGGCAACCTTTGCGACCATGTAGTCGAACACGGGCTGCTGATCTTCCTGGCTCTCGAGCGGCTGCATCGTCAGCGCGCCGACCGGGCAGACGTGCGTGCAGACGCCGCAGCCCATGCAGTCAAGCGGAGAGATGGCCATGGAGAACTTGTAAACGCCCTTGCCGGCGCCGACCTTGAAGTCGACTGCCTTGGTCTGCGCGGGCGCAGCGGCCAGCTCGTCGGCAGTGAGCGCGAACGGGCGGATGGTCGCGTGCGGGCAGACATAGGCGCACTGGTTGCACTGGATGCACTTGGCACTGTCCCACTCGGGCACGGAGACGGCCACACCGCGCTTCTCATACGCGGAGGCGCCGAGCTCGAACGTGCCGTCGGCGTGATCGACGAACGCGGAGACCGGCAGGCTGTCGCCGTCCATCTTGTCGACCGGAGTGAGGATGTCGCGCACCATCTTGACGGTGGCCGGACGGCCGGCCAGCTCCTTGGCGGGTGCTTCGTCCACGGCGTCGGCCCAGTCGGCCGGAACGTCGATCTTCACATACGCGGTCGCGCCGAGGTCGATGGCCTTATAGTTCATCTCGACGACGTCCTCGCCCTTCTTCATGTAGGAAGCCTTGGCCTTCTCCTTCATGTAGCGGATGGCGTCCTCTTCCGGCATGATCTTCGCCAGAGAGAAGAACGCGGACTGCAGGATGGTGTTGTTGCGCTTGCCCATGCCGATCTGGATGGCCAGGTCAATGGCGTTGATCGTGTAGAGCTGGATGTTGTTGCGGGCAATGTAGCGCTTGGCGGAGGCGTCCAGATGGTGGCTGAGCTCCTCGGGCGTCCACTCGCAGTTGATCATGAACACGCCGCCGGGCTTGACGTCCTGGACCATCTTGAAGCCCTTGGTGATGTAGGACGGGTTGTGGCAGGCCACGAAGTCAGCCTTATTGATATAGTACGGGCTCTTGATCTCGTGATCGCCGAAGCGCAGGTGGCTGATGGTCACGCCGCCGGTCTTCTTCGAGTCGTACTGGAAGTAGGCCTGCACGTATTTATCGGTGTGGTCGCCGATGATCTTGATGGAGTTCTTGTTGGCGCCGACGGTGCCGTCGCCGCCGAGACCCCAGAACTTGCAGGCGATGGTGCCCTCAGGGGAGGTGTCGGGCGCGTCATGCTCCGGCAGGGAGAGGTTGGTCACGTCGTCGACGATGCCGATGGTGAACTGACGCTTCGGCGTGTCGCGCTTGAGCTCTTCATAGACCGCGAACACAGAGGACGGCGGGGTGTCCTTGGAGCCGAGGCCGTAGCGGCCGCCGGTGACGACGATGTCATTGCGGCCGGCGTTGGCCAGCGCGGTGACGACGTCGAGGTACAGGGGCTCGCCCTGTGCGCCGGGCTCCTTCGTGCGGTCGAGCACGGCGATCTTCTTGCAGGTCGCCGGGATGGCCGCGATGAGCTTGTCGGCACGGAACGGACGGTACAGGCGGACCTTCACGAGGCCGACCTTCTCGCCGTGGGCGTTGAGGTAGTCGATGACTTCCTCGGCCACGTCGCAGATGGAACCCATGGAGATGATGACACGGTCAGCATCCGGAGCGCCATAGTAGTTGAAGAGCTGGTAGTTGGTGCCGAGCTTGGCATTGATCTTGCCCATGTACTCCTCGACCAGATCCGGCACGGCGTCATAATACTTATTAGACGCCTCACGGTTCTGGAAGAAGATATCGCCGTTTTCGTGGCTGCCGCGCATCTGCGGATGCTGCGGGTTCAGGCCGCGCTGACGGAAGGCATTGACCGCATCCATGTCGACCATCTCGGCCAGATCGTCATAATCCCAGACGGCGATCTTCTGGATCTCGTGCGAGGTACGGAAGCCGTCAAAGAAGTTCAGGAACGGAACGCGGCCCTTGATGGCGGCCAGATGCGCCACGGGGGACAGATCCATAACTTCCTGCACGTTGCCCTCAGCGAGCATGGCAAAGCCGGTCTGGCGGCAGGCCATGACGTCGGACTGATCGCCGAAAATGGACAGCGTGTGCGACGCGAGCGCGCGGGCCGTCACGTGGAACACGGCCGGGAGCAGCTCACCTGCCATCTTGTACATGTTCGGGATCATGAGCAGCAGGCCCTGAGAGGCGGTGTACGTCGTGGTCAGGGCGCCGGCATTCAGCGAACCGTGGACAGCGCCGGCTGCGCCGGACTCTGCCTGCATTTCCTGCACACGGACCTTCGTGCCGAAGATGTTCTTGCGGCCGGCAGCGGCCCACTGATCGACCAGGTCGGCCATCGGGCTCGACGGGGTGATCGGGTAAATGGCAGCCACTTCCGTAAAGGCGTAGGACACGTGGGCGGCAGCGTTATTGCCGTCCATGGTAACGAGCTTTCTTGCCATAAACTTCATCTCCTATTTCTCTTATATGTTATCCTATATTTGTGCAATGGGCACCTATCCGCCCATTCACGTCAATATGATAACACAGTTTCAAAAAAACGTAAATAATAGTTTTTTGATTCTTGTTTCATTTTTCGAAACGCAACTATTGAAAACGTGCAAGTTTCCGGGTGAAAACCGGCGTTTTCACGGAAAATGTCCAGTTTTTTCGCTAATTTTTCGCTTGTGATTTCTCACCTATTGTTATATAATATATCACTGCTGTTAAGAAAGGGGCTGTCTACATGGTCAAAATCGAACAATCGAATGGCACCATCAGCATCACCAACGAAGTATTCACCAACCTTGCAGGCGACGCCGCGACCAGTTGCTTCGGCGTGAAGGGCATGGTCGGCCGCAGCAAAGACAGCGGACCGTTCCAGCTCCTGCGCCGTGAATCCATGTCCAAAGGCGTCAACGCCACGTTTGCCGACGACGGCAGCATCTCACTGGAGCTGCACATCGCGGTCGACCACGGCGTGAACATTTCCGCACTTGCCCACAGCATCATCAATGAGGTCAGCTATAAGGTCAATCAGGCCACCGGCGTGCCCGTTGCGTGCGTGGACGTGTACGTGGACACCATGTTCCTCGATTAAGCAGGAGCATTCGCACCGCTTCCCTCCCGGGAGCCGCGCTTCCGGGCCATTTTCATTCCCCCTGTCGGAGGTGTACAGATTTGAGAGAGATCATTGATGCCGCAGCGCTCCGGGAAATGCTCCTGTGCGCGAACGCGGCACTGGAAGAAAACAAACAGAAGATCAACGAGCTCAACGTCTTCCCCGTTCCGGACGGCGACACCGGCACGAACATGAGCCTGACGATGAACTCGGCCGCCATCGAGCTCGGCCGCAAGCAGACCGAGACCGTCGGCGCCGTGGCTGACTGCGCCGCGAGCGCTCTGCTGCGCGGTGCGCGCGGCAACTCCGGCGTCATCTTGTCGCTGCTGTTCCGCGGGATCGCCAAGTCCCTCAAGGGCCGCGAGACCGCAAACGCCGCGGAATTTGCCGCCGCCGTCTCCGCCGGCGTGGACGCCGCCTACAAGGCCGTCATGAAGCCGGCCGAGGGCACGATCCTCACCGTCAGCCGTCTGGGCGCGCAGGCCGCCGTGGCCTTCGCCAAGGACAGCACGGACTTTGAGGGCATGCTCGACGCGCTGCTCGTCGCCGCGCGCGAGGCGCTGGCCGACACGCAGAACATCAACCCCGTGCTGCGCCGCGCAGGCGTGGTCGATGCCGGCGGCGAGGGCTTCGTGCTCGTCATGGACGCCATGCTCGGCTATCTGCAGGGCCGCACCGCCGCCCCCGTGACCGCCGCCGCTCCGGCTGCCGCCCAGGCGCCGAAAGAGGGCGCGGACTTCTCCGAGTTCGACACCGGCGAGATCACGTTCGGCTACTGCACGGAGTTCATCGTCGCGCGCGAGAACAGCAAAAGCCCGGAGCTCCTGCGCTCGTTCCTGAAGAATCTCGGCGACTGCGTCGTCGTGGTGGACGACGATGAGATCATCAAGGTGCACGTGCACACGAACGTGCCCGGCGAGGTCCTGACCGAGGCGCTGACCTACGGCCCGCTTCAGACCGTGAAGATCGAGAACATGCGCAACCAGCACACCGCGCTCTCCGGCAAGGAGGATGCTCCCGAAGCCGCCGCCGAGACGGAGACCGAGCCCGAAGTGGCCAAGCCCGAAAAGCAGTTCGGCGTCGTGGCCGTGTCTGCCGGCGAGGGCATGGCCAACCTCTTCCGCGAGCTGGGCGTGGACCGCGTCGTCACCGGCGGCCAGACCATGAACCCCTCCACGGAGGACATCCTCACTGAGATCAACAAGACCCCGGCGGAGGTCGTGTTCGTGCTGCCGAACAACAAAAACATCATCATGGCCGCCCAGCAGTGCATCCCGCTGTCGGACAAGAAGGTCATCGTCATCCCGACCAAGACCGTGCCGCAGGGCATTACCGCGATGCTCTCGTTCGATCCGGCGAGCGCCGAGGATGTCATCGAGGCAGAGCTGAGCGCCGCGATCGAGAGCGTGCACACCGCGCAGATCACCTACGCCGCGCGCGACTCCGACTTTGACGGCCACGACATCCACAAGGGCGAGTATCTGGCACTGATGGACGGTGCGCTGCTCGGCAGCGACGCCGACCTCGACAAGGTGCTGACCAGGATCGCGGACGCCGCGAACGATCTCGACCCCGAGATCGTCTCCATCTACTACGGTGAGGACGTGCAGGGCGACGCCGCCCAGCACGCGGCCGACCTGCTCGGCGAGCGCCTGCCGATGGCGGACGTGAACGTCGTCAACGGCGGTCAGCCGGTGTATTACTACATGATCTCGTTTGAATAAAACGTGCACCATCATACAGCAAAGCGCCCGGACGAAATGTCCGGGCGCTTTGCTATATGTTTTTTGAGGCGGCACGCCCCGGCTGCACCGGGGCGCGCTGCCGTTTTTTATTGCTCCTGCGCGCGGATGAGATTCTTGTAGAAATCGACCGCGCCGGGCAGGCAGCTGTACTCGATGTTCTCATTGATGCCATGCATGCCCTTCATCTGCTCCGGGCCGTAGATCACGGGGGCGAAGCGCACGCAGCTGTCGCAGATCTCCTGATAGAAGTGTGCATCCGTCGCGCCGGTCATGACATAGGGGCTGACGGGCAGGCCGGGGAACGTCTCGCCGATGACCCGCTCCACCTGGCGGAACGCCTCGCCGTGGATGTCCACGGGCTCGGAGTAGTCGTTCGTGTGCACGACCTCCATCTCCAGGCCGTGCTTTTCGGCGAACCGGCGGATGATGGCAAGGCTCTCCTGCTCGCCCTGATGCGGGATGAAGCGCATGTTCGCACCCAGCGTCGCCTCCTGCGGCAGGACGTTGTACGCGTCCGAGCCGGACTGCATCGTGAACGCGATCGTCGTGCGCAGCATGGCCCCCGCCTGCGCCGACACGCGCGGCAGCACGACCTTCATCAGCGGGGAAAACAGCCAGAGGTTGCCCATCACGAGCCGCAGGCCGAACGGTGCATACGGCGCCAGACGCGTGAACATGGCCGTGACCTCGGGCAGGAACTTCTTGCGAAACAGCGCGTGCTTTTCCACATCCGTCACGAACGCGGACAGGCGCGCGATGGGGGTGTTCGCCGTCGGGGCGCTGGCGTGACCGCCGGTGCTGCGGGCGGTGAACTTCACGTCCGCCTTGCCCTTTTCGAACACGCCGACCATGGCGAAGTTGCCGGGGATGCCGCCGATCGGCTCGGTGATGATGCCGCCGCCCTCATCGCAGACGAGAAACGGCCGCACGCCGCGGCGCTTGAGCTCGGCGACGAGCTTCGGCGCGCCGTCGCCCGCCCACTCTTCCGTGCAGGACGAGGCGATGTAGACATCGTTGGCCGGCTCGTATCCGGCGGCGAGCAGCTCCTCGACCGCCTGGAAAAACGCCATGACCGAGCACTTGGTGTCCGACGCGCCGCGGCCCCAGACCTTGCCGTCGGCAATGTCGCCGGAAAACGGCGCATGCGTCCACGTGCCCTCGGCGGGCACGACGTCCTGATGGCTCATGAGCACGATCGGGCGGTCGTGCGCCCGGCCCGGCCAGTAATAGAGCAGATTGCCGTCAATGTCCGTGCGCGCGAGCTTTTCATGCACAAGCGGGAAGAGCTCGGCCAGCAGAGCATGGAAGCGCTCGAACTTTTCCGGCTCGCAGACGTTGGCGTGCGACGTGGTGTCGCACCGGAGCATGGCCGAGAGCTTCTCGGCGTAGGCCATGGCGCGGTCGGGATCCGGCTGCGGCTGATAGGCGGACATTTTGCGCGGTGTGAGCGCAGCGTGCGCCACAGCTGCCCCCAGCGGGGCCAGCGGTGCGAGCGCGAGATAACCGGGACGGAATTTCATTTGACATCTGCCTCCTTTTTCTGCTTGCGGTACATGCTGTAGGCAATGCCGATGGCCAATGCGCCGCTCGGAATGATCATAAAGCTCGTGGAGCTTGTCAGCGACGGAACGAGCATGAACAGCAGGCTCATCACGACCAGCGGAGCAACAGCGACCTGCACGTTCTTGCGGAAATACTGATACGCCATCGCGCCGAAGAGCGCCGGGACGACGTTGGCAAACGCCGGCTGGAGCACGGGGCTCTGCAGCACGGGCTGCAGCGGCACGAGCAGCGCCACGCCGAGCGCGAGCACGACGATGGTCACGAGCGAGCTCGTCGCGATCGAGAGCGTCGAGATGATCTCGTTTTCGGCCGTGCCGGTCTTGGTGCCGACGATGTCGCGCGCGTTGACCGCGCACGGGATCTTCATATTGATGAGGTTGCCGGTGATGAAGGCGAGGTAGCCGCCGCCGGCGCCGAGCATGGGCGTGTAGATGAGAAACTCCGCCACACTGCTGACCGTCCACACGAGGCCGACGGACAAAAAGCCCTTGGCCACAGCGCCCATATCGGGCATGGCGCCGAGGAACGTGCCGATGAGAAACGGCGCGCCGACGAGCAGCACGAGCGTGATCGCGCTCACGATGCGGCCGAGGACGTGCGTCCGGCGGTTGAACTGTTCGAGATATGCTTTGCGTTCGGTTTCGTTCATGATGTCCCCTCCTTACAGCCGCACGAGCACGGCCGCCGCCATGCCGATGAGCATACTGCCGGCAATGGAGAAGCTCTCCAGCCAGGCCATGTTCTTTTTCTCCGCCAGATACACGAACAGCGCCATCACCGCCGCCGACACGGCCACGACGACCAGCGGCGTCCAGTCGCCGGTGCAGGTGAACAGCCCCTCGCCGGACACGAACGCGCCGATGTAGCTGCCGATGTACGCGCACACAAGGCCGATGAACATGGCCGTCATGGCGCTGTCGCCAAAGCCGACGCCGGAGGCGGACCTGGCCCCGTCGTTGCCGAGGCGCTTGAGGTAGCGCTTGTTGAAGAAGATCGACAGGATCATGCCCCACATGATGCAGATACTCATGAGCAGGGCGATCGTCGTGAAGCCCTGCGGCGTCATCTCGGCGGCAGACAGGGCGTGCATGCTGACCTGCTCGGCCGCGGCCTGGGCGACCTGCGTCTCATAGTGCAGCGCACCGATGACGGACAGGCGCAGCCACGGCCACGGCGTGCCGAGGCTGCCGGACAGGGCGATGACGCCGAGCAGGATGCCCACGCTCGGCAGGACCGAGAACGTGGCGCTCGACGTGATGGCGCGCTTCATGCGCGCGGGGTCAATGCCGATGGCAAGACCCGCGCGGTAAGAACGCACGAGGAAAATGACGCACACCACCGCAACGAATGCGATGATGCCGCCGCAGATCGCATACATGGGTACGCTGTTGAGCTGGGCTAAGATGTTGTTCATAGACGTTTCTCCTCTCCGGCAGGTGCCGGTCTCTATATGGAAAAACCCGCATGGCAGCGCCATGCGGGCTTTTCACAGCTTATTGCGCGCCGCCGACCGGCCCGGACACGGACGGGCGGATGTTGGATGCGGTCAGATAGGACTGGAACAGCAGCATGCCCGCGATGGCCGCCAGCATGAGCTGCTGCCCGCCGGTGCGGTCATCCGGCAGTGCCGTGATGCACAAAAAGGCCGCAAACTGGCTCCAGAAAATGCTCCGGATCGCCTTCGGGCGGCCGTAGGCAAAGCCGGCAAGCTCATAAAACGCGATGAGCGCGGCGCACAGCGCCAGGATCTCGACCGCATAGGCGGAGACGGTGGGGTTGATGATGTTGACCTTATAACTCACGATCAGCCAGAACGCGAGCAGTACGATCGGCATGGACGCACACACGACGGTGCCGGAGGTCGTCTCCCCGTCCACGATCGAGAGCATCTGCCAGACAAACGCCGCCCCCGTCACGATCGTGAGCGCAGCCAGCACCCGCTGCAGCCCGGGCGACGAGAGCGTGCCGGAGCTGATCATCAGCCAGGCGCCGCCGACCGCCAGCAGCGCGCCGAGCACGACGCCGCCGATGGTGCGCACGCGCGGCGCCGTGACAAAGGCCGCCGGAAGCAAATCCGGAAAGCTGGTGTGCGGCTGGTTTTTCATCCGGAAGCAGACCACGGCCAGCACGACCGCGGCGATGACGATCATCAGCGCGACGGCATACGGCCAGATGCTGCCGCGCACGGCGAGGCCGGTCTCAGCTTCAAAACAGACCTGATCCTGCAGCCAGCGGAAAAAGGTCCCGAACGCTGCCAGCACAGCCGTGCAGCAGCAGATTACCCAAGCATTTTTGCGCATAACAAACTACCTGTCCCAATACATATTGAATAGACTTATTTTATACTGATTTCCCCCCTGCGTCAAGGCGCAAAACGCCCCCGCAGGGCAGAAAGGAGGCGGCGCGCGTGCGCAAAGTTTTCCTGCTGTCGCTGCTGCTCGTGGTGCTCTCGCTCGTGATCCCGTGGCTCGTGGTCACGCTCAGTCCGGCCGAAGAGCCCGCGGCGCAGCCCCTCCCGTCCGTGACGGCGTCAGCCGCCGTCGCACCCGACAGCGAAACGGCCATCACGGCGCTCAGCGGCGGCGCACTCGTCGAGACGACGATGGCCGACTGGCTGCCCGGCGTTGTAGCTGCCGAGATGCCCGCATCCTTCGCGCCCGAGGCGCTGCGGGCGCAGGCAGTCGCAGCGCGCACGTATATCCTCCAGCGCGTGCGCGGCGGGGCTGCCAACCACCCGGAGGCCGGCGTCTGCGACCAATACACCTGCTGCTGCGCGCGCAAGGACGATGCCGCGCTGCGCGAACAATGGGGCGCAGACTACACGCGCAACATGGCGCGCATCCGCCAGGCCGTGACCGACACGGACGGGCAGTACCTCACCTACGGCGGGCAGCTCATCCGCGCGGTGTTCCACGCCTCGTCCGCCGGGGCGACCGAGAGCAGCGCCGCGCTCTGGAGCGGCGACGCGCCGTATCTCGTGAGCGTGTCCTCCCCCGAGACGGCGCAGGACGTGCCGAACTACGTCTCGACGGCCGAGATCGCGGCCGACGCCGTGCGCACGGCCGTACGCGACCGCTATCCGGACTGCGTGCTCGGCGACGACCCGGGCACATGGTTCGGCACGCCGGTGCTCGATGACAGCGGCCGTGTGTCAAGCATCCCCGTCGGCTCCGAGACGCTCACGGGCGCGCAGGTGCGCGCGCTCTTTTCCCTGCGCTCGGCGGCGTTTTCCGTCGCATACGGCGGCGGGACGTTCACCTTCACCGTCACGGGCAGCGGCCACGGCGTCGGCATGAGCCAGTACGGTGCGAACGTCATGGCCCTGCGCGGCAGCGGGTATGCCGACATTCTCGCGCACTACTACCCCGGCACGACGCTCATCCGCGCGGAGGGGTAGACGCAAAAAAAGAGACGTTCTTTGAACGTCTCTTTTCTTTGTTTATCATGCGTTTACTTCTGCATCGTGGTATCCGTGTACGTGTTTTCGTCCACATAATAGACCGTCACATCCGCGGTGGCCAGCAGCACGCCCTCGGCATTGAACACCTCCGCCACGGCAAGGCCGGTCGTGCGGCCTTCCTTGACGACACGGCCATGCGCCACGAGCTTTGGCGTATCCTTGGCCGCGCGCAGGAAGTGAATACTGCTGTCAAGCGTCACGGTGATGCGCCCGCCGGTGCGCACGGCGACGCCGGTCGCCACATCGCAGAGCGTGAAAATCAGCCCGCCGTGGGCCATGTTGAGCGGGTTCATGCCGTCCTGCGTCATTTCGACCTCCACGACGCTGGTGCCTTCGCCGACCTCGGTGACAACGACGTGATTGTGCGAATTGAAGCCTTCAAATTGATTGTAACGAAACGGGTCGAGATAAATTGCCCTGTTTTCCTCCTGGGTATTTTGTGCCATGTTGGGGTACGCCTCCGTCCAGATTGCATTCAGGACGTTATCGTACCACGTTCGCGCGTTTTCGTCAAAACAATTTTTCCGTCGCGCACCTCCGCCGTCACGACATCGCCCTGCCGGAGCGTGCCGTCGAGCAGCATACCCGCCGCCTGGTCGGCGATCGTGCTCTGGATGGCCCGGCGCAGCGGCCGCGCGCCGTACACGGGGTCATACCCCGTCGCCGAGAGCGCGTCGAGCGCTGCGTCCGGCACCTGCAGCTCCACGCCTGCGCGCTCCATGCGCGTGTTGACCGTGCCGAGGAGCTTTTGCGCGATCTGGCGGATGTTGGCGCGCGTGAGCTTGTGAAAGACGATGATGTCGTCGACGCGGTTGAGAAACTCCGGCCGGAACGTCTTTTTCAGGTCGGACATGACCATGCTGCGGATCTCGGCGTCCGTGCGCCCGGCGCCCTCGCCCGTCTGCTGCGTGAAGCCGAGGCTGCGGCGGCTGTCCGTGATGGCCTTCGCGCCGACGTTCGAGGTCATGACAACGACCGCGTTGCGGAAGTTCACCTTCCGCCCGAGCGAATCCGTGAGCTGGCCGTCCTCCATGACCTGCAGCAGGAGGTTGAACACATCCTCGTGCGCCTTTTCGATCTCGTCGAAGAGCACGACGGAATACGGCTTGCGGCGCACCTTTTCCGTGAGCTGGCCGCCCTCCTCGTGGCCGATATAGCCCGGAGGCGAGCCGATGAGCCGCGAGACGCTGTGCCGCTCCATATATTCCGACATGTCCACGCGGATGAGCGCCTTCTCATCGCCGAAGAGCGCCTCGGCCAGCGCGCGGCAGAGCTCCGTCTTGCCGACGCCGGTCGGGCCGAGAAACAGGAAGCTGCCGATCGGCCGGTTCGGGTCGCCGAGGCCGACACGGCTGCGGCGGATCGCGTTCGAGACCGCGTGCACGGCCTCCTCCTGCCCGACGACGCGGCGCCGCAGCGACGTCTCCATCTGCAGCAGCTGCTTGCTCTCGCTCGAGGTGATGCCCGCGACCGGGATGCCCGTCCAGAGCGAGACGATCTCGGCCACATCCTCACCCGTCACGGCGCGCACGGGGCCCGCGTGTGTCTGCTCCCAACGGCTGCGCAGCTGCTCGAGCTCCGTGCGCAGCTTCTGCTCGCGGTCGTGCAGCCGGGCCGCGCGCTCGAAGTCCTGCGCGCGTACGGCGCTCTCCATGTCCGCGGTCGTATTCGTCAGCTGCATCTCCAGCGCGTGCACCCGCTCCGGCTGCGCCAGCGCCTGCATGCGCACGCGCGAGGCCGCCTCGTCGACAAGGTCGATGGCCTTATCCGGCAGCCAGCGGTCGCCGATATAGCGCACGGAGAGCGTGATGGCCTTGCGCAGCGCGTCGTCCGTGATGTGCAGGCGGTGGTGCGCCTCGAGCCGCTCGCGCAGACCGCGCAGGATCAGCAGGCTCTGCTCGGGCGTGGGCTCGGCAATGCGCACAGGCTGAAAGCGCCGCTCGAGCGCTGCGTCCTTTTCGATATACTTGCGGTACTCCTCGAGCGTCGTCGCACCGATGATCTGCAGCTCGTCGCGCCCGAGCGCGGGCTTGAGGATGTTCGCCGCATCGATGGCCCCCTCGGCCGAACCCGCGCCGACGATCGTGTGCAGCTCGTCGATGAAGAGGATGACATTGCCTGCGCGCTGCACCTCGTGCAGGACGCACTTGACGCGCTCTTCAAAATCGCCGCGATACTTCGTGCCCGCGAGCATGGCCGTCAGGTCCACGCTCACGATACGTTTCTTTTGCAGGTCCTCGGGCACGTTGCCGTCCGAGATGCGCTGCGCCAGCCCCTCGGCCACCGCCGTCTTGCCGACGCCGGGCTCACCGATGAGCACGGGGTTATTCTTGCTGCGGCGCGAGAGGATCTGGATGGCGCGCTCGATCTCCCGGTCGCGGCCGATGACCGGGTCCATCTTCCCGCCGGCGGCCAGCTCCGTGAGGTCGCGGCCGTACTGATCGAGCGTTTTCGTGTCGGCGGCGCGGCGCGTCTGGGACCGCGGCGCCGACTGCTGCGGCCGGGGCTTATACTCCGGCCGCCCGAACACGTCCATGATGTCCGTGTAGATCTTGTTCAGGTCGCCGCCGGCCGCCACGATGATGCGCGCGCCGGCACTGTCCGCCTCGCGGAGGATGCCCATGAGGATGTGCTCCGTGCCGACGTAGCAGTGACCGAGCCGGTTGGCGTCCTCGGCGGCCAGCTCGATGACGTGCCGCGCCCGGGGACTGAGCCCCTGCTCGGGGGCGCCTGGCACGCCGCGGCCGACCGTCTCCGTGACCATGCGTGTGAGCACGGCGTCCGTCAGCGCGTTGTCGGTCAGGATGCGGGCGCCGAGCCCCTCCCCCTCCCGGATGATGCCGAGCAGGAGATGCTCCGTGCCAACATAACTGTGTCCCATGCCCATGGCCGCATCGTGCGCTTTTGTGATCGCCGTGGATGCCCGCTGTGTAAACCGTTCGCTGCCGCGCATAGATCGTTTGCCTCCTTCGCTGGTCATACGCCTCTATTATCGCCCGGACGGCACAAGGAAACTGCCGAATCCGGGAAGCTGATTTTTATTATTTCCACCCCTTCCTGTTTTTTAATCAACACGCTTTTCCGAATTTCGAAAATGACAGTTGATTTTTCAGATATTTGTGCTACAATGACTGCATGCCAGAGGAAGAGAAGTCTGGTCAAAAACATAGGAGGTAATTACAATGGCTTTTGTTATTGGCGACGATTGCGTCATGTGCGGCACCTGTGCTGCGAACTGCCCGGCTGAGGCGATTTCCGAGGGCAATGGCAAGTACGTCATCAACGCGGACAGCTGCATGGAGTGCGGCACCTGCGCTGCGAACTGCCCGGTGGGTGCGATCTCCGTCGACTGATTCGACCGAGAACAACGCAAACGGATGAGGCGATATGCTCCAGGCATATCGCCTCTATCTATTTCAAACGATTTCCGCGGAAGGAGCGTGTGCCATGCCCCCCTGCGCACAATACGACGATCTGTGGCCGGGCGGTCCGCGGTTTGCGCGCTCCGGCGCCGGATTCGCCCTCGGCACGGACAGCGTGCTGCTGGCTGATTTCGCGGCGGACCGCCGCGTGCGCCGCTTTGCCGACCTCGGCTGCGGCGCCGGCGTACTGACGGTGCTGCTGCTGCACGCGCTGCCGCAGGCGGCGGCCGTCGGCGTGGAGCTGCAGCCGGACGCGGCGCAGCTCTGCCGCGACAATCTCACCGCCAACGGTCTGGACAGCCGGGCGGAGATCCTCTGCGCCGACCTGCGCGCGCACCGCGCGGTGCTCCCGGCCGGACAGTTTGACCTCGTCGTGGCAAACCCGCCGTACTTCGCCGCGGACCGTGGCTACACCTCGCCCGACCCCGTGCGCGCACACGCGCGCGACGAGCGCACCTGCACCATGCAGGACATCTGCACCGCCATGGCCTATCTCACGCGCTGGGGCGGCTCGGCCGCGCTCGTGCACCGGCCGGAGCGGCTGAGCGAACTGCTGTGTGCGCTCACGGCTGCCGGGCTGGAGCCCAAGCGTCTGCGCACCGTGGCGCGCACGGCGGACGCTGCACCCAGTCTCGTGCTGGTCGGGGCGCGCCGCGGCGGAAAGCCGGGGCTTAGGATCCTGCCGCCGCTGACCCTGTGCGCACCGGACGGCACGGACTCGGAAGAGATTCGCAGAATTTATCACAGGAGGGCATGACTATGAGCGGAACACTGTACCTGGTCGGCACGCCGATCGGCAACCTCGGCGACCTGTCCGTGCGTGCGCTCGAGACGCTGCGCAGTGCCGACTTCATCGCCGCCGAGGACACGCGCGTGACGGCGAAGCTACTCAACCATTTTGAGATCAAAAAACCATGCGTGAGCTACTACGAGCACAACAAATACGCCAGCGGCGAGAAAATCGTCGCCCGCCTGCTCACCGGTGAGACGTGCGCGCTCGTGACCGATGCCGGCATGCCCGCCATCTCCGACCCCGGCGAGGACATTGTGCGCCAGTGCGCCGAGCAGGGCATCGACGTGCAGGTCATCCCCGGCCCGTGCGCGGCCATCGCGGCGCTGGCCGTGTCCGGCCTGCCGACCCAGCAGTTTTGCTTCGAGGGCTTCCTCGCCGTGAGCGGCAAGACACGGCGCGAGCACCTCGATCGCCTGCGCAATGAAACGCGCACGATGATCTTCTACGAGGCACCGCACAAGCTGCTGCGCACACTCTGTGACCTGCGCGACACGTTCGGCGGCGCGCGGGAGATCACGCTCGCGCGCGAGCTGACAAAGCTCCACGAGCAGAAGCTGCGCACGACGCTCGACGGCGCGGTGGCCTACTTTACCGAGACGCCGCCGAAGGGCGAGTTCGTGCTCGTGCTGCGCGGCGCACCCGAGCGCTCGGAGCCGGCCGTCACGGCCGAGCAGGCCCTCGAGATCGTGGCGCGCTACCGCAGCGAGGGCCGCGCGCTCAAGGAGGCGTGCAAGCTCGCCGCGGCGGACACCGGCTTCGGCAAAAATGAGCTGTATCAGATGGCACTCAACGCCTGAACGCCAACGATAAAAAAAGTCCCCTGACCGTCAGTCAGGGGACTTTTTTGCTCCGTGCTCAGAGCTTCTCGTTCATAGCACGGATGCAGTCGGGGCAGATGTTCTTGCCCTTGTAGTTGATGATGTCTTTCGCGTTATCACAGAAGATGCAGGCCGGCTGATACTTGCGCAGGATGATGGACTCGCCATCCACGAAGATCTCGATGCGGTCTTTTTCCTCGATGCCGAGGGTTCTTCTCAGCTCGATGGGGAGCACGATACGGCCCAGCTCGTCAACTTTTCTAACAATGCCTGTAGACTTCATAGTAAAATGCCTCCAATACGAATGGGATAAATGAGAAATTTCATCGATCATTCATTTCAACACCTGCATTATACCAAGCGTTGACAAAATGTCAACAAATTTGCATGAACTTGTCCAGTGAATTGCGTTTTTCTACCATTTGCATATTTTGGCACGCGCCAGCATAATCTGTTTTGTGAATAATCACCGAAAATTTAAAGAATTTTAAGTACAAGAACAACCAGATAGCAATGTGCGCTCCGACGCGGCGCCCACAGCAGAAAGCCCACATATATCCCGGTTTTTCAGGGCATTGCCGCTGCCGAAATACCGGTGCGCGGCGAAAATACGCAGGATTTTTTCAACAAACGGCATCAAAAATCGCAGCATGATGGGGAAAGGGCGGGGGTTTTTCATGGCATTGACCTGGATCTGGGTAGGCATGGTGTGCATTTCGCTGATCTTCGGCGCGGCGGCCGGGCAGAGCGCGGCCGTCGGTGCGGCAGCGGCGCAGGGCGTGCAGCAGGCGGTGACGTTCTGCCTGACGGTGGGCGGCATGATCTGCCTGTGGTCGGGCGTGATGGAGGTCATGCGGCGCAGCGGCATCGCAGCCGGGCTGTCGAGACTGCTGCAGCCGGTGCTGCGGCGGCTGTTTCCGCGCGCGTCGCGCGATGCGCAGACGCTCGACGCGCTGAGTATGAACGTGAGCGCGAATCTGCTCGGCCTCGGCAACGCGGCGACGCCGGCCGGCGTGCGCGCCGCGCAGGCGATGGCGCGTGAGATCCGGGGCGACGCGGCCGGCGACGAGCTGTGTCTGCTGGTGGTGCTCAACACGGCGTCCATCCAGCTGCTGCCGGTCACAATCGCCGCAGTGCGCGAGGCTGCAGGCGCAGCTGTGCCGTTTGACATTCTGCCGGCCGTGTGGGTAACCTCCCTGTGCTCGGTCACGGTGGGACTTCTGACCGGGAAAGGACTGGCGCGCATATGGCGGTGAGCGATGTGCTGGCGCTGACCGTCCCGGCGCTGCTGGCCGGTGTGGGGCTCTACGGCGCGCTGACGGGGACGGACGTCTTTTCCGCGCTGACAGCCGGAGCGCTTGACGGGCTGAAAACCGTCGTGCGCATCTTCCCCGCTCTACTGGCGCTGCTGGCAGCCGTGAGCATGCTGCGCGCCTCCGGAGCGCTTGACGCGCTCACGCGCCTGTGCGCGCCGGTGCTGGCGTGGCTCGGCATCCCGCCGGAGACGGCGATCCTCATGGTCGTGCGGCCCGTGAGCGGCAGCGGTGCGCTGGCCGCGGCGAGCGACATCATCGGCACCTACGGGCCCGATTCCCGCATCGGTCGCACCGCTGCCGTCATGCTCGGCTCGACCGAGACGACATTCTACGTGCTGGCGGTCTATTTCGGTGCCTGCGGCGTGCGGCGCAGCCGCTGGGCCATCCCCGCCGCCATCGCCGCCGACCTGACCGGCTTTCTCGTCGCCGCCGCACTCGTGCGCTGGATCTGGGGTACATAGCGCCGCCGACAAATTGCACAAAAGTGCCTTTCTCGACTGATATTTTTTTGACAAAACGCCTATTTTGCAGAAATTCGCATTTTTTGCTTTACAACGCCGCACGAATGTGTTATAAAATAATCACGTTAGTTAATAAATTAACTCAACGTTCTTCCGATTTCTTTCTTTTCTCTTCTTATTTTGCTCTCTCGACAGCAGCGTGTCGCCACTCTCCGGCGGCACGCTGTTGCCGTTTCCGGACGGCAGCAAAAAAACGCCCTCCCCCGCGTGTGCGGTGGGAGGGCATTGCATGTTCAAAATCCCGATCACATTTTTTCCGGTGCGGTCACGCCGATGATGCCGAGACCGATCTCAAGCACGCGGCGCGTCGCATCGGCCAGCTTCAGGCGGGCGTCGCGCACGGCAGGCTCCGCGTCCTTGATGCGGCAGACATTGTAGAACCGGTGGAAGCGTGCAGCCAGCTCCGTCACGTAGCGGTTGATACGGCTGGGATCGTAGTCGCGCGCGGCGAGGTGGATCTCCTCCGGGAGCATGGCGAGCTGCTTGATGAGCTCGCGCTCCTGCGGTGTTGTGAGCAGAGCCGCATCCACATCCGCCGCGGCAGGCACGGCGCAGCCGGCCTCCGCCATGGTGGCGAGCAGCGTACAGATGCGCGCGTGCGCGTACTGGACGTAGTAGACGGGGTTTTCACTGTCCTGCCGGATGGCGAGGTCGAGGTCAAACTCCAGATGCGAGTCCGGCTTGGCGTTGAAGAAAAAGCGGCAGGCGTCCACGCCGATCTCGTCCATGAGGTCCGCGAGCGAGAGCGCCTTGCCCGTGCGCTTGGAGACCTTGACGATCTCGTCGCCGCGCATGAGGCGCACCATCTGCATGATGAGGAAGTCGAGCTTGCGTCCCTCAAGGCCGAGCGCGGGCGCGCGCATGGTCGCAGCGAAGCGGATGGCGTGGCCGTGGTGGTCGGCGCCCCAGACGTCGATGACGCGGTCAAAGCCGCGCTCGATGAATTTGTTGCGGTGGTAGGCAATGTCGACCGCGTAGTACGTATAAAACCCGTTCGAGCGGCGCAGAACCTCGTCCTTGTCGGCGCCGAGGTCGGTATTGCGCAGCCAGAGCGCGCCGTCCTTTTCATACGTCAGGCCGGCGTCCACAAGCAGCTGCACGGTCTCGGCCACGTAGCCGGAGCTGTGCAGGCTGCTCTCGAGGAACCACTGGTCAAAATGAATGCGGTAGCGCTCGAGATCGCGCTGCATACGCGCGATGTTGTACGGCAGACCGAAGGCCACGAACGCCGCACAGCGCTCGGCGCTCGGCACGGTGAGGTACTTGTCGCCGTCGCGCTCGTAGATGAGCCGGGCCAGCTCCTTGATGTCGTCGCCGTGGTAGCCGTTGTCCGGGAACGCGACGGTGTCCTCCCCCTGGATGAGCTGGAGGTAGCGCGCCTCGATGGACTTGCCGAACAGGTCGACCTGATTGCCGGCGTCGTTGACGTAAAATTCGCGCCAGACGTTGTAGCCCGCGCGGTCGAGCACGGACGCAAGCGCGTCGCCGAGCACGCCGCCGCGCGCGTTGCCGATCGTCATGGGCCCGGTCGGGTTGGCGGACACGAACTCCACCATGACCTTCTCGCCGTGGCCGTCGTCCACGCGGCCATAGTCCGCGCCGGCGTCGTCCACCGCAGTCAGCACGTCCTGATACCACTTGTCGGACAGGCGGAAGTTCAGAAAGCCCGGCCCGGCCGCCTCGACGGAGGCAAACCACGTGCCGTCCAGGTCCATGTGCGCGATGAGCGCCTCGGCGATCTTGCGCGGGGCCATATGCATGGTCTTGGCCGACGCCATGGCGTGGTTGGCAGCAAAGTCGCCGTTGGCGGTGTCCTTCGGCTGCTCGACGGAGCCGCGAACGTCCGCGCCCTCGGGCAGGTCAAGCGCCGCAGCGGCGCGCAGATATGCTTCCCGGATGCACGCATCCACGGCGGCGCGTGCCTGTTCGATTCGATTGGCCATAATCAGTTACCCTCTATTCTATAATAGTCTTATTGTTCCCGGACGGTGATCTTCAGCTGGTTGCGGTTGGCGCAGGCGTGGTCAAAATCCACGACATACAACAAATCCAGCACCCCGCCGTGCTCGCCCAGTGTGGAGCGGTAGCGCTGCGTCTCCAGCCCGACCGTGCTGGTGCCGTACGGCGTCTGGTACAAAAACGTGTTGCGCGCGCCGGGGGCAAAGACCATCCGGCTCATGACGGTGCCGGTGCGCTTGAGCACGGCGCTCGATGGCGTGAAGGTAATGGTCGTGAGCGTGCCGGCCATGCCGGTCAGCTCGCTCTCGGGATAGGTGAGCACCCCGCAGCCGTCGGTGCAGGTATACTCCCCGTCGGTCGAAAACTGCACCAGCTCGTCCGGCTCCTGCTCCAGGACATCGGCCTGAGAGCCCTCGATCGTGATGACGACCTGCATACGCCGCCTCCTTTGCATAACAGTGCGATTCTATTATCATATACTGTTTTGTCCAACTTCGCAACAGAAAAATGGTGTAGAATTTCCCGCCGTCGTTTGCTATAATGGTAGCATAAGCGCATCCGCCGCCGACCGCTGCGGATGCCAGCCATTTTTTCGGGGGCACAGGCTCCCGTCGGGAGGGATGACCGGATGAACATAGAACTCACCGACAAGGAGTTCCGGCGGCTGCTGGATCTCGTCTACATCGGCAACTGGATCCTCAACTCCACGCGCGAGAAGGACCGGTTTGAGGATTACGATATTTTGCAGGAAAAGCTCTTTGCGCTGTGCGCCAAAAACGGCATGAACGCGCTCATTTCCCGCTGGCAGGGGCACATTTTCCCCTCGTCCGCCTACGAAAACGGCGGCATTCACGAGGCCATCGCCGACTATGAGGACGCCGTGTTTTTCGACATTCTGGCCGAGGAGCTGGCGCGGCGCGACCTTGGCTGTCTCGACAGCGAGCCCGCCGATTATACCGAACTCAACGCACGCATGGACGAATACATGGACGAATTTGAAAAGTCCGGCGTGGAAAATCTGGTGCTGGAGGCATGAGCACACGCGCCATCAAAACGCCCATCGGCCCGCTGACGCTGCAGGCGGACGAAGCCGCCGTCACCGCCATCCGCTTCGGCGCGGGCGGCGCGCAGGATGCCTCGCCCCTGCTCGACGCGGCCGAGGCGCAGCTGCGGGAATACTTTGCGGGCGCGCGGCGGACATTCGACCTGCCGCTCGCCCCGCACGGCACCGCGTTTCAGCAGCGGGTCTGGACGGCGCTGCGCGCCATCCCCTACGGCGAGACGCGCACCTATGGCGAGCTCGCCGCCGCCATCGGCAGCCCGAACGCCAGCCGTGCCGTCGGCATGGCCAACCACCGCAACCCGATTCCGATCATCATCCCCTGCCACCGCGTCATCGGCGCGAACGGCACGCTCACCGGCTATGCCGGTGGGCTGGAGATCAAGCGGAGGCTGCTGGCGCTTGAGGGAATCAACATTTTAAAATAAAGTACCCGCGGCGGGCAGCAGAACCAATGCGGAGTGACAGAGGCACGATAGATCGTGACGAAGAACACGCCTGGCGCCACAGTCGCGGTCGGCGATCCGGCGCAGATCATCCGGTATCCCGACGCCAGCCGCTTCGCCGATAAAATGCAAAAGGCTATTTTCAAATTGACAACAAGCGTCTCCGCGCATTGCGCGCGGGGGCGCTTGTTTTTGCATAGTTTTGCGCGCGCGCGGCCATACTGTGCGCAGGAGATGAGATCAATGCGCATGAGCAACGAAGAATATGCGGCGTTTGTCGATTCGCTCTCGCCGCGCTCGCCCATCTGGGGCGACCTGCTGCGCGCGGGACTGGCCGGCGGCGCGATCTGCGTGGTCGGCCAGGCGCTGGTGAATCTGTATGAACACTGGGGCGCATCGGCGACCGTGGCGGCGACGTGGTGCTCGATCACGCTGGTGTTTCTCGGCGCGCTGCTGACGGGGCTGGGCGTTTACGACGATCTGGCGCGGTTCGCCGGGGCGGGATCTCTGGTGCCGATCACGGGGTTTGCAAACTCCGTCGTGTCCCCGGCGCTGGAATTCAAGACCGAGGGCTTCGTCACGGGCACGGCGGTCAAGATCTTCACGATCGCGGGGCCGGTGATCGTCTATGGCATCAGCGCGAGCGTGATCTACGGGCTGATTCTGGCCGTCTTTGGGCTGGCCTGACAAGGAGGGACGAAGATGAAAGACGACAAACGCGGCGGGCGCAAACCCGCGCCGGTGCCGACCGGGCACGACCAGCGCGCGGCGGCGCGCGACCACAGTACCCCGCACGGTAACCGGAAAAACGATGCCATCCCGTCGAGCAAGGCGCATGCGCCGGACGGCATCTCCGGCTACTGGGGGTAAAAATTCCCGCCTCAATGGGATCGTTTGCTTTTTCCTGCGCATGGCGCAAACCGAAAGGGCGTCGATGATCGGCGGTCACTTCCAACAGGCGCCCGCTCCCGTGGAAAATTTCTGAGCAGCGGGGGGCAGCTCGAGGGGGCGACGCGCCCGCCTCGAATGGAATATTTCGCTTTTTTGCTGCCTGCGCATAGCGCAGGCGCAGAAAAAAAGCGGCCGCTGAGCGATCAGCGGCCGCTTGCGGGATTTCCTTAGAACTCGGTCGTAACCGGTTTGCGGGTATGGAACTCATGGAGGACATTATACAGCCAGCCAACGAGCTTCATATCCAGATTGAACTGGTACACGGTGAACAGAGCGCCGGAGGTAGCCAGCAGGATGGTGAGAAGCTTCTTCAACAGTTTCATGTAATCGTCTCCTTACTTCTTGGCGAGACCCTTCTGGCGAGCGTACTCGGCAGCACCCAGAGCGCCCATCAGCTGCGGGTCGGTCTTCAGCTCAACGACTTTGAACTTCA